>ENA-OPAV01001456-OPAV01001456.1-human-gut-metagenome-genome-assembly--contig:-NODE-1456-length-15971-cov-3.778588_pt1 | contig 15971 bp, 10 predicted proteins | sample MGYA00241056_ERZ501428 | MGnify/ENA primary metagenome ERZ501428 (study PRJEB25962, sample SAMEA2042621) | human gut metagenome | biome: human gut; feature: human-associated habitat; material: faeces... | reverse complement strand
TTTTATGGCAGGGATTCTCTAACATGTCTTGTTTAACTAAATGACATTGGTTCACAACAGCACCAACTTCATGTATCCTGCCAAACGCCAGTAAAACGGAACTCCACGTCAGACTTTTACTGCTTTCACGTCTGTCGATGAACAGCTCCTTCGTATACGCTCCGCTTCTCCCCTTCTTCAACTTGTAGGAAAAGGGAAGCCCGGAATATGTTCTGAACTTATAGCCCTGGAACTCAATCACCGCCTCCCATAGAGCTTCTTCACTCAGCTCAGCCAGCAAGTTTTCAAGAACACGTTTCCGTTTCCTCATCCGGCGCACTCGTTCAGCTCCAACACTCAGATTCGCACGATCCGTCTTCTGCGGGAAGTACACGCCTTTTTCATAGGGCAGATACGAAGTAACCGAGGCTTTGGAGAGATTCAGCTCCTTCATAGTTGCGGCAATCGCATCTGTGTGTGACAGACCAGAGGCCTGGTGAAGCAAGAACACCTCCTGCACCTTATCAGCTACAGCAGACTCGTACACACCCGCAGTGATTAAAAGCTTGCGTCTCATACTTCCCATATTCTCACACCCCGCCTTTTATTTTCGTTACAATCTATACAAGTCATACATTGCCCCTTCCAGATTTATCTCGATTGCATCATAATGAAGGATATCGGTTTCCGGATTCTGTTCAAATTTGTCTGCCGCACAGGAATAGCGTGCTTCAGCGCAGTCCGGCCGGTTCAGTTTTACATATATTCATGCCAATAACTTTATAAGTACAACAACTTCAATATCGTCAGACGAATACTATATTTTATGGATTGCTCCATATAACCTGCATTCAAACAAATCAGGCTTATCGCCTATTTTCTTTTTCAATTCTGTCCAGATTTTTCCAGTACCGATATCCGCAGCTTTCTCCGTCAGATATCCAATTACCATAAATCCGGCAATCTCTTTTGTTGCTGCTGATACAATGATTGATGCCAGACTCATATGTATTCCTCCACGTTCTCTACTTATGATAGGTTTATCACCAAGTAATTGCGCCCAACGTCTCCCCGCTACCAAGTTTTCCTTTTATAAATTATCATATAAACAAATCCGTCTTGTCAATAACGTATGGAAAAATATAATAATAACAACCATCCCCAGAACTATTTCCTGGTTGCATCGCTCCAGCCCTCTATATAATTCAACCAGCTCATAATATCCCTCCAACGTTTTACCCATTTCCACTGCACCTATTCTATCTCTTTTGACATCTGATATTTCAAGCAGGTAATCCGTTGTCACATTAAAATAGACTGCCACCTTTTTAAGAGTTTCCTCTTTAATAGCTGCAATGTTCCTTTCATATTTACTAATCTGCTGTGTTATTTCTAATTCTGTCGCCAAGGTTTCCTGTGTTAAGCCCCCTTTTTCACGAAACTATTTGATACGATTTCCCATAATCAATCTCTCCTCTGCTTATCAATAATATCATGCTAACTCAAACAGCATATTTTTATACAGATAATAGGAGTAATCAATTACTCAAATATCATTTTCTCTTGCATTACCATAACAAAGAAACAGCGATATTATTTCGTAGATGTCTCTCATCTATGAAACAACACTTCCGCCGGACTGCAATTCCATTATCCTGATCAATAATGGATAATACATAATTATCCGCTGATTACGAAAACAGGAGGCGCCTCTATGGTCACAAAAGAAAATCTTGCAATCGTGATTCCTTTTCACAAAAATCAAGAAATGCTAAGACTAAGTCTCCGGACATTGGAGTCTTCTTTGCATGGTCATCGACCGCAAATCATTATTGTAGCAAATAACAATAATGTGAATGCGCTTTCATTAGCAGAGAAAGATTTTGAAGCATACGATATTCATAGAATAAATAAAAATTTATTCTGGCCGGGAGCTATTAATTATGGTGCCCGTTGCACCGACAGGGAATATTTGCTTTTCTGTGACCCTGATCTATTCTATACAGAAAACTGGCTGGATAATTTATTGCATTGTGCACATCAGCATAAAAATGCCGGCGTATTAAGTTCAAAGCTCATTAATCCTTTGAACAACCGAATTATGGATTTTGGAATGGGTTACAACCATTTCAATACAATTCACATCGGGAAGGGACTTCCTTATAATCACCCATCCGCTTCAGAAGACCGACGGGTGCAGGCCGCTTGTGGAGCTGTTTTTCTAACGCCACACGAACTGTTCGACAAGGTAAATGGAATTGATACTACCATGCCTTACATATATTGTGATAACGACTATTCTGTCAAATTGTCTGAGCTTGGTTATGAAACCTGGGTTTCCAGCCAGTCTGTAGTCTATCATAAAGGCGACACGGACGACCGTAATTCTAAATATGAGAATTTCCGGTATCTGCGTGAAGACTCGAAGGCCTCATTTTACGCAAAAAACATTAATAAAATCAAGATTGATATTTCTGATTGTTTTATACATATATACCGCTGGATTGCCAATACTAATTATCGCTTTCAGCCGGGGTATTATTTGTATAATTTCTGTACGCTCTTGGATAGCGAAGACTATATTTGTCTTTTGCCCTCCTTTGGCATATCGATTGTCAATCGGAAGAATATTACTCTGGAGCAGAGAGATTGTCCCCAGATTAACTTATGCGATTACATTCCTGCCAGAATGATATATTCTAACATGCCCTTTGTTTATTTTGTCGACACTTTCACATCACTGTATAACAATGAGCTTTACTTTCATCTGCGCGACGTTTCAAAGGACATTGTAATTGATAGACAGTGTAACATTATATTTATGTCAGATATTAAGTCAAAAAGTATTTAGTTTATTCAGCGCTCACATACAAGGTAGATTAAATAAACCGTCTGCGGTATAGATTTGTGAATACAAAGTATCCTTTGCTTGCGGGGTATCTGAATGCATAACTGATAGATTTTCTTTCAGTTGTTGTATCAGGGAATCCTTTTTCATTTTGTAATTACTGGTCTGTGCCAGTGTTAGCGCTTCATTTGTTGCAGCGATAGCCTTTTCACGTTCACCTGTGTAATACATGTAAACGGCCCTTAGCTGCAGATAATAAAATTTTTTATTGGAATCCAGCAGTTGTGAATAAAATTGCGCTCTCTCTAAAGCGTGCTCAATTTTAAATGCATATTCGTATTTATATTCCATCAAAAAAGCCTCTGCAAGCGCATGGTAGAACCACCATTTAAAAAAAGTCTGTTGATAGGCATAGGAACTCAGATCTATTTGATCAAGTCCTATTGTTGCCATCTTAATAGCCTCTTCTGCTTCTCCTTTTAACAAAGTCAACTGCACCTTTTTTCTAAAATAATTTAATTCTTTGATTTCTGCGCCTCCTTTTTCATACGTTTCACAAGCCCTTTCCCAGTAGTATCTGGTTTTAGTACTTTCCTGGTCAGAGCATGGAAGATCATAATACAAATATCCGCGATCTGAATAATTTACATATTGCATAACCGGAAACGATATATCATCAGCGATTTTAGCAGATAAATCCAGATATCTCATAATCTCCTTATGTTCTAAAGGATTTGTCATCGGGTGGCGTGAGTAAACGTGCAGACGATTATAAATTTCAGAAAGTAATTTTTTCTGTTCCAGGGTATGAGCATTCTCATCGCGTTTCCCAAATGCTTTGTTTTTATAGTCTTTGATTAATTGGACCGCTTCAGAATAATCGCCCATCGAATCATAGGCCTCGCTAATATAGAGAAGCAGTTTCCCATATTCTGCGTAATCGTGGATTCCAGGAGTCCTTTCCAATTCAAACAAAAGCATTTCCGCATATTTTTTCATAACAGCATTTCCTAAATTATCATGAATGCAAATGATAATCTGATGAATGTTATTTATGCAAATAATGGGATCTTCCTTATAGTTGTGTTCGAAACTGGCAAAATACTTTTCAAAAACAAGTACATAGAATTCATAAGCCAATCTACCATCAATATGCAAATTAAGAATATGGGATAGATGGTCGTTTGACAGATAAAAGTTTGGTGTTTCTGTATAAAGAATCCCAATATAATACCTAAAATCATTATTCCGTAGCAAGAATCCCTTTTCATTTTCGTAATCAATGATTTTTTTTGAAAAAGAACAATACATTCTGGAAAAAAATTTATCTACTAAATCATGACGAAACTTTACTGTGATTGTCATAAAATTATCCTCAAGCAGAAGAAAACCTTTCCTGGCAAGCTCGGTCACTGTATTCCAGGAAATATTTAATTTGTCAATATCCTTTTTTTCCAATTCTTTATACAAATGCAGTGCAGAAAACAGAATAACTGTATGTTCAAAGTCCGTTGTATTCTGTTCTTTGTAATGATACCAGCGTTTCATTAATATGTCATATACTGTAGTAGGAATATTTCGAATTAAACTTTTTGTCAGAAATACATTTTTAACTTTAAGACAATTCTTTTCCTGTTCCAGAGCTTTTCGATCTCTAAGCCAATATATCATTTGCTCCAGATAAAAAGGATTCTTGTTTAGGTTTTCGGCAATTACGTTTACTTCTGTTTTGTGAAATACATCACCAATTGAAAAGACTTCCTGCAGAAATTCATAACATTCTTTGGAATCTTCAAACCCTATAATATGTTTAGAAAAGGATATTATACGGTTTGCGGTATAAGTTCCCAGAAGTTGATCCGCCCTGGAATTTCTTTTTATGTAGTCCACATTAAAGGTTAGTAAAAACTTTGTATAACATGGTCTTATACGAGTTAGCTGATGAAAGATACTGTCTATCAAGTCAAGAATGCTATCATTTAAGAACTGGACATTATCAATGGCAATCAAATATTTGTTTTTGGCTAATTTCGTCACAATTAGGTTTAGGTACTGATCAAGCCATACTTTAAGGTCGTTAGTGTTATTTTTGATAAATATGTCGGCCAACATGCGATATTCCGGTTGTTTTAAAAGAAAATCATTACTTTCATCACAGAAAGTTGTCGCTTTTAGAATCTGCTCCAGCGCATCAAGAGAGATATTATATATGGCAATTAATAGTTTTTGGATAAAATCACTTGCAAATAATGTCTTTTCTGCATTAAGCATATTTCCAAATTCAATAATTTCATAGCCGTTAATTTTAGCTACATTCAAACATTCTTCATACAATTTTGTTTTTCCAGTTCCACTGTTTCCGTAAAAGATGCCTGTTTTTAATTTGTCTGTTTCAAGCAAAACATTCTTTTTGAAATCTCCGAGACACTGTTCATAGCTTTGGCCGATCAAACGTTTGTTATTTCCAAATCCAGGTTCCAGTGACTTGAATTCTACGTTTTTAGGAAGATTTACCGGTTTCTTATTAATATATGGGGTTGGTATTACACAGTTTTCCTTAATCGGTATAAAATGCAGGCGAATATTTTTGCCTTCATAGGGAGACAGCGTAATGGGATTGCTTAATCTAACCATATATTCCGGATAAATTTCAAACTGCGTTCTGATCTTTTGCGTTTGTTTAAAAGATAAAGAGACGGTATTGTAAGCATTTCGCTTATTAATTATGCAAATATCCATTTCGAACATTTTGAAAAGAGTCAAATTTTTTAGCTCATATCCATCTATTGATGAACTTGCATCCAGGGGATTGCCAAACAGAAGACATTTTGCTTCAAATCCATCTGTCGATTCCGCAAAATCTATTTTATCATAAAGAAAATGCGGAAAATATTTTTCTCCAATGTGAGACCAATGCTGAAATATTTTCCGCTCAAGCACAATATCGTCATAAAAATAGATTGTTTTTCCTTTTTTTGCTGCATTAATAAGTAACTTTGCTTTTGTATTTACATTAATAGGTGAATAACTAAAGAACAGGATTGTATCAATTTCAGATATCTGAGCCATAACCAATGTAGCCGCCAAAACCTTCAAATCTATATTGGAAGCATAATTTTTGCACTCTGCCCAAAAGTTCTTCTGTGCGGAATAATAGAAAAAATCCCGATTTCCATCCCAGGAATGGCGTGTGCTTTGGAATGTCATCTTTCCATATTCAGCAATCAATAAATCGTAAACCAATTGTTCAAAGTTGATACCTTTATTATTTTGTTCATTTGAATTAATTCTTTCCCAATGTTCCTGTGTCAGATACTCCATCATGGTTTTTACTCCTTATATTACATTTGGCATTTAATCAGCGGATAATTATGTATTATTCATTATCATACCAAATTCCATCTCTTTTTTCCACTCAATTTCCGAATAATCTAAAAACATTTACAACAGGTATTGATCTGCTTAAATAACTTTACATAAGAAAAACCACATTTACCGCAGCTTTATCTTTTGTATAGGACGTTTCCACTTTCTGCGCTAAATGTGATTTCTTAGGTATATTAACACACTCTTCCATATTTTTCCAGTGCCAATTCAAAAAATTTTATTTTTGTAACTCAAAAAGACCGCCATTTCCCTGCCGGTCAAATTTTTATGTTACATTTCTATTACTCAGCTACTATGCAGCGTTCCCAATTTTCATTTTATTTCTCGGATGCAGGTTCCGCAAAATCTCTGCCTGTTTTTCGGCTGCAACATGTATATAAATCTGCGTTGTTTTGATAGAACTATGTCCCAGAATCTGTTGCAGACAACTGATATCCACCCCCTCTTCAATCAAATAGGTAGCAAAGGAATGGCGGAACATGTGAGGCGTTATGTTCCTTTCAATCCCAGCCATTTTTGTATACTTTTTCATCATATTTCGAATGGACTGTTCTGTAAACCGTCTACCTCTCTGATTAACAAAAAAATACCCGCTTGCTTTTATTTGAGCGGCATTTTCAGAATAGTATTTTCTCAATAATTTCAAAATTTCCGGTTCGCCAATCTGTATATAACGCTCTTTTCCGCCCTTTCCCATTAGCCGCAGTAACCCCGAATTAAGATCCACGCAGTCTGCTTTCAAGTTTGAGATTTCATATACTCTGGCTCCAGTAGCAAAAAACACTTCGATCACTGCAATATCCCGAAAGCAATATCTCTTTTCTATTAACTTAGAACATTTGTACATATAGTTTAGCAGCTTCTCAATTTCATCCCGTGGAATAATCCGTGGAAGTACCAATGTTTCTTTAAATTTTACTTTGATTCTCCGGAAAGGGTTCTCATCTATCATTTCTTCCTCTTCTAAATAGCCATAGAATGCCCTGATGGATGCAATTTTCCGCTTCACCGTTTTTTGCTTATATGTTTTATGCAATTTTGTTATGTAGTCCTCAATCTCCTCTTTTCCCGGCTCACTACCCTGCATAAAATCAAAATATTGCTTCAAATCAATCCGATATGCTTTCAATGTTTTTTCATCCAATTCCTTTCTAAAGCGACAATAATCCAAATATTCTCTTACTTTTTCTTTTGTCATCTTCAGCAAACCTCCTTCATTTATTATTACCTACCATATTATCATATACAGGTAAGCAATCTAATACCAAAAGTCAAATATCCCGAAACAAGTTACATGGCATGACCAAGCTTGTTCTTTCCGTCCAAAAGGGCGGGGTATTTTGACCCTCGCGGCGGGTTTACGTTTCACTTCAGTCAGTGCTAAACGTGTGCCACTGGCACACAGTACCGCCAAATGAATGTACGGGCACATCTGCCTGGCTCATTGCTCGAGGAAATAAATCGATCAGGCTAACAGATGCGCCCATAGGTTATATGTAACACCTACAATGCCTGTCACCGGCAGCTTCCTTCGGATGCATGACAACAAAAATCACATTCCCCGCAGCTTCATCTTTTGTAAAAGAAACTTTTTTCTTTCTGCGTTGAATGTGATTTTTCATATTGTAACATATTGTTTCGAAATTATCCAGTCTTAAATTTCTGCTGCCGATCCATCATACCCCGGTCTCTGCAGAAATATTATTGCTGATTTCCTGCACAGTCGCTGACGGCGTATAGCCTGTGGAGCCATACAGAAATTCATGAAGCTGTGTGACATTTGCTGCCAGATTCACCGGTACGACGCAGTCGCCCGCGGAAATATTCATCTCCGCCTTATCATACGGAAAACCGGTTGTCTCGGAGATACTGAGTTTGCCCGCCCCGGAGGCTATCTTTATGATTTCCGCCATGGAAAGGCTGGTGGATACCTTGGGAAGCAGCGTGTCAATCGCTTTGTTCAGCGTAAAGATATCACTGCTCTTTACCTTTTCCAGAACCTGCTCCAGAACCGCTCTCTGGCGCTCTGTGCGCTCATAGTCCAGACCAATGTAACGGATACGGCTGTAAGCAAGCGCCTGCATCCCGTTCAGATGCTGAAGCCCCGGTCCCGGCACATCCTCGCATTCACGTCCAAGCACTTCGCGTCCCTCCACCAGATAGCCGTTCAGAAGCTGCACCTCTCCCTCTGTCAGATTGATGTCCACGCCGCCGAACAGGTCAACCAGCTCTACGACAGCCTCAAAATTGACCGTCACATAATCCGAGATATTCAGATCCAGATTTTTGTTGAGCATACTGACTGCCGTCTCTGCGCCGCCGACCGCATAGGCCGAATTGCACTTATTGTAACCGTTGTCAATCGTGTCCAGATAGGTATCGCGGTATACGGAAACAAGCTTCACCTCGTATGTTCTCTGATTGATGCTGCAGATCATGATGGTATCGCTGTTTGTGCCGGATTCCAGCGCTCCCTCTCTGGAGTCCACGCCAAAAAATGCAATATCCTTATAACCGTCCATCTCACTCAGCTCATCCGAAGAAATGCTGTCATTCTTCACCACATTTCCCATGTCCAGGCTTCCGCGCCCAAGCTTCATAAATTTTGACGCCGCAAAAAGCCCCGCCGCCAGGATCACAAGAATCAGTATCTCGAAAATAAACCTTATCCAATGTATTTTTTTCTTTCTTCTCGCCATCTTCATCTCCCCTTTCCACGGTAGCATAACACAAAACCTGCAAAACCTCAAGAAACACTTGCTTTTTTCACAATATCTTAATATAATGACAACAATGAGCAGTGCGGAGACGATGTACGGAGTGACCGCGCATGCTTGCATGCAGTCGGGCACGCAGGACAGCGGCTCCATAGGGCGAATGCCCTTAGCGAGGAAACTGTCTGTTTCCGGGCAACGCACTGCGGAGCTTACAATATTTAAAGCGAGGAATAGAAATGATCAGTGCTAACAATGTGACACTTAGAATAGGAAAAAAGGCGTTATTTGAGGACGTCAATATCAAATTTACCGAGGGCAACTGCTACGGTCTGATCGGCGCGAACGGTGCCGGAAAATCCACCTTTCTGAAAATTCTTTCCGGAAAGCTGGAGACCACCAAGGGGGACATCGTCATCACGCCCGGTCAGCGTCTCTCTGTCCTGGAGCAGGACCATTTTAAATACGACGAATTCCCGGTACTGGATACCGTCATCATGGGCAACCAGCGCCTGTATGATATCATGAAGGAAAAGGATGCGATCTATGCAAAAGAAGATTTCACCGAGGCGGACGGCATCCGTGCCAGCGAGCTGGAAGGTGAATTTGCCGAGATGAACGGCTGGGAGGCGGAATCTGACGCCGCGCAGCTTCTAAACGGGCTTGGCATCGAACCGGATATGCATTATATGATCATGAAGGATTTAAACGGCAGCGAAAAGGTGAAGGTGCTTCTCGCAAGAGCACTGTTCGGAAATCCGGACATCCTGCTTCTGGACGAGCCGACCAACCATCTGGATCTCGCTGCGATCGAATGGCTGGAGGAATTTTTGATCAACTTCCCGAATACGGTTATCGTGGTTTCCCACGACCGTTACTTTCTGAATAAAGTGTGTACGCACATCGCAGACATCGACTATGGCAAGATTCAACTTTACGCCGGAAACTACGATTTCTGGTACGAGTCCAGCCAGCTGATGATCAAGCAGATGAAAGAAGCCAACAAAAAGAAGGAAGAAAAGATCAAGGAGCTGCAGGAATTCATTTCCCGTTTCAGCGCCAACGCTTCCAAATCCAAGCAGGCGACCTCCAGAAAGCGTGCGCTGGAGAAAATCGAGCTGGATACGATCAAGCCGTCCAGCCGCAAATATCCGTATATCGACTTCCGTCCGAACCGCGAGATTGGGAACGAGGTGCTCTCCGTAGAAAACCTCTCCAAAACGATCGACGGCGTGAAGGTGCTTGACAATCTCACGTTCACCCTGAATCACAACGATAAGGTGGCTTTTGTCGGCGGCAATGAATTTGCAAAAACCGTACTCTTTCAGATCCTTATGGGCGAGATGGAACCGGATTCCGGCAGCTTCAAATGGGGCGTAACGACCTCGCAGGCATATTTCCCGAAGGACAGCACGAAGGAATTTGACAACGATCTGATCATCGTAGATTGGCTGACACAGTATTCCGAGATCAAAGATGTGACCTATGTGCGCGGCTTCCTCGGTCGTATGCTGTTTGCCGGCGACGACGGCGTAAAGAAGGTAAAGGTGCTCTCCGGCGGCGAGAAGGTACGATGTCTCTTATCCAAAATGATGATTTCCGGTGCAAACGTACTGCTGTTTGACGAGCCGACCAACCATCTGGATATGGAATCCATCTCCTCGTTAAATACCGGCATGGTGAAGTTCCCCGGCGTTATTCTGTTTGCCTCTCACGATCATCAGCTCGTCGAGACGACTGCCAACCGCATTATGGAAATCCTGCCGAACGGCGTGATGATCGATAAAATTACCACCTACGACGAATATCTGGCAAGTGATGAAATGGCAAGAAAACGCCAGGTTTACACTATGGATGACAAGCTGGAGGATAACTAGGCACCATGCCTCTCCGACTGCTGTTTCCGGTAACACACGTTTCCAGAGGAGTCGTTGCAAAATAAATGAGTAATCATTTATGGAGCAATGGCTCCATTTTTGTGCACAGGACATTCATACCATTCTTTATAATTATAAATTCCGTTTTTACTAATCTCTTTTTGATTGTGCATTATGTTTATTGACTTTCTGCGTTTCATAATGTATAATAATCTCATCTTTCGAAATTTAAATCTTCAATCAACGCAAACAGATTACTCATATTAAAACAAGGAGGTTTTATGAACGAAGCATATGAATATCATGACATCTATGACCGCATTGCCAAGCGCTGTCTCTCTCTTTCCACTCGCTGTACCGTTTTCCTCATTAACGGTCTTTTTGGTACGGACTATCCTCCCGACAGCGATGTAGACTACCACTGGACAGAAAATACAGATGACAGTCTGAAAAAGACACTGGCAGATACCATTGTTACGATTAATCATTCCAGCAGCTACCATGTTGAATTTCAAATGACCAAAGACGGCGATATTCTTCTGCGTGTGCTGGAATATGGCTTCCATCACGCCATCCGCACAGCCGACGGCCAGGATACTATCTGCTTTCCGGAGCCTCTTATCGTATACCTTTACGATGATGAGAGCTTTCCCGATGAATATATTCTGAAAATCAGCTTCGGAGAGCAGGGAAGCTTTTTATATAAGGTACCTGTTTTTAAATATTTAAAACACTCTCTGGACGAGCTGGACCGTAAAAAGCTCATCATGCTCCTTCCCTTCCAGCTTTTAAAACTGCGCCGAACCATTAGTCAAAAACGTACAAAAGAAAATATAGAAGCATTGAAAAAATTAATCACTCATGATATACTGAATTCACTAAACCGAAATGTAGAGGTCGGAAATATTACTCCCACAGAAGCGCTGAAGCTTTCACGGATGATTCTGTATCTCTACCGCCATATCTATGAACAATATGACGAGCTGAAAAAAGAGGGAGTGAATCAGATGACAGAAGACGCACTAATTTTTGATGTCGATATCCTGGAGTACGAAATAGAAAAGCTGGAAAAGAAAAACAAACATCTGGAAAGCGAAAAACAGAGTCTGGAAAGCGAAAAACAGAATCTGGAAACTGAACAACAGAAGCTTATTCTTCTGCTTTCTAAAACCTATCCGCCAGAAGAGATTGCTGCCCTGACCGGAATTGCATCCGACAAGATTCAGGAAGCGCTTCGTGAAGGTTCTGCTACCACATAAGAGCACTTTTTTCTTCCACAGAAAATCCAGGAAATTTTTCTATGGAAAGTAAAAATCCGGAGCCAGACAGTTTTATACTGCCCGCGCTCCGGATTTTCATTTCATCAATTATGCCGCCAGCAACTCCATCGCCCCGGCGCCCGCGAACTGCACGACTGCACGGACTACCTGCTGACAGAGCTGTACGATATAGCGCACATCTGTTTCAATCGTATGACGTCCTCTGGTGTATTCCTCGTGTTTTTTCCGGATATATTCCAGAAGCGCTTCCACATTCTCAAACACCTTTTCTCCGACCATCTGCAGCGCTGCTCTGCCGCTGTCAATATATTCCCGCAGATAATCGCGCATTTCCTTTTCATATGCGCAATGCTGGCGGATTGTCCCGGCGTAGGTCCGGTTATGCGGAAAGGTAAAGTAATCGGCAATATAATGGATGATCTCTCCCAGATGCCGCCAGAACGCCATGCCATCCTGCGCATCAGTGTAATCCATTTTCAGCAGACTTCTTATATTGTCGGAAACCTTGTCAAAGGTTCCGTAAAATTCGTGCCGTTCTGTCAGAAAGGAAGGCTTGCAATCCGGAAGGATGGAGCCAAGATAAAATGCCTTTCTGTGCTGCTGCAGCTTATCTGCTCCCATCTGTGATACCAGAAACTTTGCCAGCGAAATATGTGATTTTTTTCTCATGCATTTCTCCTCTTGCCCCGACGGGCCCCTCTCACACAAATGCAGCGCCGCCATGCGGAATCCCCTTACGTCGCTGTCTATCCGACGCAAAGCCCTGCTGCAAATCAGCTCCTTTTCTACCATACGCCACTTTTTCAAAAAGCGCAAGCGGAAATTTATTACATTCTGTGTAACAGCTTACGCATTACATCTACAGACCGCCTGCCTGCGACGGCTATATCTTCGCGATATCAATCAGCGTCAGCTTGTTCTTATCGGTATTCTCCAGACTGGAGATCAGCGCGCCCGCCGTGTCCATTGCCGTCAACACATTGACGCCTGTCTCGATGGCGTTGCGGCGGATGATAAAGCCGTCCTTTGAGTGCTCGATACCCTGGGAAGGGGTGTCGATGACCAGGTCGATCTTATGTCCGAGAATCAGGTCGAGGATATTGGGCGACTCCTGCTCCACCTTACGCGTCATTCGCACCTGCACGTCCGCCTCCATCAACGCTTTTGCCGTGCCCTTAGTGGCAAAAATATTGTAGCCGAGCGCCTCGAAACGCTTTGCCAGCTTTGCTGCCTCCTCCTTGTCCTCATCACGCACCGTCATGATCATGTTCTTATGCTTCGGCAGGTTGATGCCAGCGCCAAGGAACGCCTTGTAGAGCGCTTCGTTGAAGGTTTTGGCAATGCCAAGACACTCGCCGGTGGATTTCATCTCCGGTCCGAGGCTGATGTCAGCACCGCGGATCTTCTCGAAGGAGAATACCGGCATCTTGATGGCGAAGTAATCCGCCTCCGGCTGCAGTCCCGGCTCATAGCCAAGCTCGCGGATTTTCGCGCCCAGGATCACCTTCGTCGCCAGCGGTACGATCGGAATGCCCGTCACCTTGCTGATGTACGGCACAGTACGGCTGGAGCGCGGATTTACCTCGATCACATACACCTCTTCGCCGCAGACGATAAACTGAATATTGATCAGACCAATGACGTGCAGCGACTGCGCAAGCTTTCGTGTGTAATCCTCAATAGTCGCCTTTACCTTAGCGCCGATGCTCTGCGCCGGGTAAACGGAAATACTGTCCCCGGAGTGGATGCCGGCGCGCTCAATATGCTCCATAATGCCCGGGATCAGGATATCCGTTCCGTCGCATACTGCGTCGACCTCGATCTCCTTTCCGACCAGATATTTATCGACCAGAATCGGATGCTCCTGCGCGATGCGGTTGATGATGCCGATAAATTCATCCACATCCTCATCGCTGATCGCGATCTGCATTCCCTGTCCGCCGAGCACGTAGGACGGACGCACAAGCACCGGATAGCCGAGCTCGTTTGCCGCCTTCTTCGCTTCCTCAGCAGTAAATACTGTGTGACCTGCCGGACGCGGAATGCCGCATTTCTCCAGAATGCCGTCAAACAGCTCGCGGTCCTCGGCAGCGTCCACGTTTTCCGCGGAGGTTCCCAGAATCGGCACACCCATTTTCATAAGGCTTTCCGTCAGCTTGATAGCGGTCTGTCCGCCAAACTGTACCACGGCACCGTCCGGCTTTTCCAGGCGGACGATATTCTCCACATCCTCCGGCGTCAGCGGCTCAAAATATAGCTTGTCCGCGATATCGAAGTCGGTGCTGACCGTCTCCGGGTTGTTATTGATAATAATTGTTTCGTAGCCTTCCTTCGCAAACGCCCAGGTGCAGTGCACAGAGCAGAAATCAAATTCAATTCCCTGCCCGATGCGGATAGGACCGGAGCCAAGCACCAGCACCTTTTTGCGGTCATGAGTCTCCTGCGCTTCATTTTCACTTCCAAACACGGAATAATAGTACGGCGTGGTTGCCTCAAACTCCGCCGCACAGGTATCTACCATCTTGTACGCCGCCGTAATGCCGTTCTCATAGCGCATATTTTTGATTTCTTCTTCGCTCTTTCCGGTCAGACGGGCAATCACGTTATCCGGGAACTCGATGCGCTTCGCCTCTTTCAAAAGCTCCACGGTCAGCTCCTGCGTCTTCAGAGCCTGCTCCATCTCCACAAGGATCGCAAGCTTATCAATAAACCAGATGTCAATTTTCGTGATCTCATGAATCGTCTCATAGGAAACGCCGCGGCGCAGCGCTTCCGCGATCACCCAGATGCGGCGGTCGTCCACCAGCGCGAGCTGCTTCATAAGCTGGTCGTCGTCCAGATGCGAAAAATCGTAAGAAAGCAGGCTGTCCACATGCTGCTCCAACGAGCGGATCGCCTTCATCATCGCGCCTTCAAAGTTGTCGCAGATGCTCATTACCTCGCCGGTCGCCTTCATCTGTGTGGTCAGGGTACGCTTCGCACTGATGAATTTATCGAACGGCAGACGCGGAATCTTCACCACACAGTAGTCCAGCATCGGCTCAAAGCTGGCGTAAGTTTTCCCCGTGATAGCATTTTTAATCTCATCCAGCGTGTAGCCAAGGGCAATTTTCGCCGCCACCTTTGCGATCGGATAGCCGGTCGCCTTGGAGGCGAGCGCTGAAGAACGGCTCACACGGGGATTTACCTCGATCACACAGTATTCAAAACTGTCCGGATTCAGGGCATACTGCACGTTGCAGCCGCCGGTGATGTTCAGCTCGCTGATGATATTCAGCGCCGAGGTACGCAGCATCTGATATTCCTTGTCGCCGAGCGTCTGGGACGGTGCTACCACGATGCTGTCGCCGGTGTGCACGCCGACCGGATCAATATTTTCCATGTTGCAGACGGTAATGCAGTTTCCAGCGCTGTCGCGCATCACCTCGTACTCGATTTCCTTCCATCCGGCAATGCAGCGCTCCACCAACACCTGCCCTACGCGGGACAGTCGCAGCCCGTTCGCCAGGATTTCCGTCAACTCCTCATAATTGTGCGCAATGCCGCCGCCGCTTCCGCCGAGCGTGTACGCCGGGCGCAGCACCACCGGATAGCCGATGGTGTTTGTAAACGCAACGCCCTCTTCTATCGTTTCCACGACTTTTGAAGCTGCAATCGGCTCCCCGATTTTCTCCATCGTGTTTTTAAATTCCTGGCGGTCCTCCGCCTTTTTTATCGTCTCCGCAGTGGTGCCGATAAGCCGCACATTGTTTTCCTTTAAAAAGCCGCGCTCCTCCAGCTCCATAGCGAGATTTAAGCCCGCCTGTCCGCCAAGCGTCGGCAGCACGCTGTCCGGCTTTTCCTTTAATATAAGCTGTTCCACCACTTCCACGGTCAGGGGTTCAAT
>ENA-OPAV01001449-OPAV01001449.1-human-gut-metagenome-genome-assembly--contig:-NODE-1449-length-16034-cov-3.329683_pt1 | contig 16034 bp, 14 predicted proteins | sample MGYA00241056_ERZ501428 | MGnify/ENA primary metagenome ERZ501428 (study PRJEB25962, sample SAMEA2042621) | human gut metagenome | biome: human gut; feature: human-associated habitat; material: faeces... | reverse complement strand
CGCCCCGCTGTTCGCCGGCCACATCGTCCACCGCCTCGGGCCTGCGGATGATAAGCCGGCCCAGGCGCGCCATGTCTTTGACGCCCTGCGCACCTTCGATGATACGGACGTGCCGGAGATCTATGCCCAGTGTCCGGACGAATCCGGCCTTGGCCTGGCGGTGTCCAACCGCCTGAAAAAGGCGGCAGGCTTCCATGTAGTGGACGTATCGCCGCTGGTCATCGGCTTTACCGGGCCCACCGGCGCCGGCAAGACCAGCGCCCTCCGGGCGCTGGAGCGTCTGGGCGGGCTGGTGCTGGACTGCGACGCCGTGTACCATGAGCTTTTGCACACAGATGAGCCGCTGCGCGCCGCCATCACCGGCGCTTTCGGCCCGGTGTTCGCGCCGGACGGCACACTGGACCGTCAGAAGCTGGGCACCGCCGTGTTCGGCGACCCCGCCGCGCTGGAAAGGCTGAACGCCATCATATTCGACCGTCTGCCCCGTGAACTGCTGCGCCGCGTCAACGACAGCGACGCCCCCATCGTGGGCATCGACGCCATCAATCTGGTGGAGAGCGGCCTCTCCCGTCTCTGCCGCCGCACGGTAGCTGTGCTGGCTCCGGCGGAGACACGGGTGCGCCGCATCATGGCCCGGGACGGCATCCCGGAGGAATACGCCCGCCTGCGGGTGCAGGCACAGAAGCCCGACGACTTCTATCGCGCCCACTGCACGGACGTGCTGATGAACGATGCCGCCTCGCCGCAGGCGTTTGAAGAACTGGCCTATCAGAGATTACAACATATTTTTGAGGAGGAAACTGACCATGAGTGAGGAACTGAAAGCCCTGAAAAAGCAGCTCCTGAAGGACGACCGCAACGGCTACGATGTGCTGGGCGCAGCGGAGCTGGAGAAGATGGAGGCTTACTGCACCGTCTACAAGGCATTTCTGGATGCCGGCAAGACGGAGCGTCTCAGCGCCCGCGCCGCCATCGCCCTGGCGGAGAAGCATGGCTTCGTGGCGTATAAGCGCGGCATGCCCCTGTCCGCCGGCGACAAGGTCTATACCTGCAACCGGGGCAAGGGCCTGATGCTGGCCGTCATCGGCCGCCGCAGCCTGGCGGAGGGCGCGCAGATCACCGCCGCCCATATTGATTCCCCCCGTCTGGACCTGAAGCCCAGCCCTCTGTACGAGGACAGTGAGCTGGCCTACTTCAAGACCCATTACTACGGCGGCGTCCGCAAGTACCAGTGGGTCACCATCCCCCTGCAGCTGCGGGGCACCGTGGTGCTCACCGACGGCAGCGTGGTGGATGTCTGCATCGGCGAGGGCAGCGAGCCCAAGCTGGTCATCACCGACCTGCTGCCCCACCTGGGCGCGGAGCAGGGCAAAAAGCCCCTCAACGAGGCCATCGCCGGCGAGACGCTGAACATCCTGCTGGGCAGCCGTCCTCTGGGCGATGACGACGACAGCGACCGCGTGAAGCTGCAGGTGCTCAAGCGCCTGTACGACAAGTACGGCATCACCGAGGCCGATTTCGCCTCCGCCGAGCTGGAGACGGTGCCCGCCGTGGATGCCACCGACATCGGCCTGGACGGCAGCCTCATCGGCGCCTACGGCCATGACGACCGGGTCTGCGGCTTCGCCGCTCTGCAGGCCCTGCTGGACATCGGCACACCGGAAAAGACCGCCGTGTGCGTGCTGGCCGACAAGGAGGAGATCGGCTCCATGGGCGTCACCGGCATGCAGTCCGCCGCCTTCGACACCTTCATGCACGACCTGTGCGAGAGCCAGGGCGCTGCGCTGCGCGTCTGCTATGAGAACGCCTTCTGCCTGTCCGCCGACGTGACCGCCGCCTATGACCCCAACTTTGCCGACGTGTACGAAAAGCGCAACGCCGCCTTCGTCAATCACGGCGTGGGCCTGTGCAAGTACACCGGTGCCCGGGGCAAATCCGGCTCCTCCGACGCCAATGCCGAGACGGTGGGCTATGTCCGCGGCGTGCTGGATAAGGCCGGTGTCCGCTGGCAGATCTGCGAGATGGGCAAGATCGACGCCGGCGGCGGCGGCACCGTGGCCCAGTACATGGCCAACCGCAACATCGCCACGCTGGATGCCGGCGTGCCGGTGCTGAGCATGCACGCCCCCTTCGAGGTGGTGGCCAAGCTGGACTGCTACGAGATGTACCGCGCCTGCAAGGCACTGTACGAAGCGCTGTAAGCGGATAAAAAAATCACCCGGCCGCGCGGCCGGGTGATTTTTTATCTGTTATCTGCCGTCGTGCTCTCCGCCGTCCTCCGGCTTTCCCATCAGATAGGGGAACATGGCGTTGATATAGTGTACCATCTTGCTGTGCTGGGCGTACCACTCGCCGTGCTCTGCCTGCAGGCGCTCCTTGTCGCCGTAGGCCTCCAGCGCGTGGCACGTCTCCACATAGGCCTTCTGCAGCTGGCGGATGCGGGCACTCATGTGCTGCAAAAGGCTCATGACCTTGGCGGGCCGGTCCCGGAAGTATTTCCCGAAGTTGTCGAAGGAGATCTCGCTGACCACCAGCGGCTCCAGCGCCACCACGGTGGTGTTCCGGGGCCGGGACTCCAGAAAGCTGATGACGTTGAAGAAGTCGCCCTCCCGCAGCTTCACCACCTCCACCTGCTCAGGCCTGCCGTAGTCGGTGTACACCCCCACGCTGCCGTAGAGGATGTTGTACATATTCATCTCCATCTCGCCGGGGCGGCAGATGATCTGCCCCTTTTTGAACCGGCGTTCTCCCGTGTTGGGCATGACATGACCTCCTGTCCTTTTCAGAATCTGCCGTCATTCTACCATACCCGCCCCGGCCTTGTCGATACTTCTTCTTGCCAAACGCGCCGGAAAGTGGCATACTGTTGCAGGTAAATACGCACAAAAGGAGAAAATCCCACATGGATCACTTTCATATAGCCCTTTCCGATGACCAGCTCCGCGCCGTCAGCTCCATCGGCCTTGCCCATGTGGGCGACGCCGTGTACGAGCTGCTGGTGCGCACATGGCTCTGCGCCCACGGCAAGGCCACCGGCAAGGATCTGCATCGTGCCGCCATCGCGCTGGTCTGCGCCCCGGAGCAGGCCCGCCGGGCCCAGCGCATATTGCCGCTGCTGACGGCGGAGGAGGAGACGGTGTTCAAGCGGGGCCGCAACGCCGCCGTCCACGCCATCCCCAAAAACGCCACCACCGCCCAGTACCACCAGGCCACAGCGCTGGAGTGCCTGCTGGGCTGGCTGTACCTGCGGGGCGACACCGCCCGTGTCAGCGCCCTGTTCGACGTGATGATGGAGGAGAACTGATATGCCCTTGGACGCCATCTGCCTGCAAGGCGTGGTGGGGGAGCTTGCCCCCCAGCTCACCGGCAGCCGCATTGAAAAAATACAGCAGCCCGCCCGGGATCAGGTGATCCTCCTGCTCCGGGGCAGCCGCCGCCTGCTGCTCAACGCGGGAGCCAATCAGCCCCGCCTCCACCTGACGGAGCAGCTGCGGGACAACCCGTCCCAGCCCCCCATGTTCTGCATGCTCCTGCGCAAGCACCTGTCCGGCGGCGTCATCGAATCCATCCGGCAGGAGCCGCTGGAGCGTGTGGTGACGCTGACCGTGCTGGCTGCCGACGAGATGGGGGAGCGCAGCCGCTTCACGCTGGTGTGGGAGGGCATGCCCCGACGCGCCAACCTGATCCTCTGTGACCGGGACGGCCGCATCATCGACTGCCTGCGCCGCATCGATCTGGAGATGAATCAGGACCGTCAGGTGCTGCCGGGCCTTTTCTACCGCCTGCCGCCCCGGCAGGACAAACGCTCACCGCTGACCGTCACGGAGGAGGAGTTCCGCGCCCTGCTGTCTCAGGCCGCGCCAGACGCGCCGCTGGACGGCTGGCTGCTGGATACGTTCACCGCTCTGCCGCCGCTGGTGGCCCGGGAGCTGGCTTACCGCGCCTGCGGCTCCTCCGACGCCCCCGTTTCGCAGGGCGAAACCCTGTGGAGCACGTTCTCCCAGTGGCGGAATGCTGTCAACGAAAACAGCTTTACACCGACTCTTATCAGACGCGGAAACGCACTTTCCGACTTCACCTACGGCCCTGTGGCCCAGTATGGCACCTACGCCGGGACGGAGGTCTACGACAGCTTCTCCCATCTGCTGGATGACTTCTACGAAAAGCGGGAACAGGCGGAGCGGGTGAAGCAGAAGGGACAGGACCTCCTCAAGACCGCCTCTACCGCCCGGGACCGCGTCCACCGCAAGATCGCCGCCCAGGAGAAGGAACTGGCCGCCTGTCTGGACCGGGACTACCTGCGTATCTGCGGCGAGTTGATCACCGCCAACCTCTACCGCATGGAGCGGGGGCAGAGCCGCCTCACCGCCCAGAACTACTACGATGAGAACTGCGCCGACATGGACATCCCGCTGGATGTCCGCCTGTCGCCGCAGGAGAACGCCGCTCGCTACTTCAAGCAGTACAGCAAGGCCAAAACGGCGGAAAAGTACCTGACCGCCCAGCTGCAAAAGGGCCGGGAGGAGCTGCAGTATCTGGAGAGCGTCCTCCAGGAGCTCTCCCAGGCCGAGTCGGAGCAGGATTTCAACGACATCCGCACCGAGCTGACGGACGGCGGCTATATCCGCCAGCGGGGCAAAAAGCAGCCCGGCTTCCAGCGGGCCTCCCGGCCACGGGAGTTCCGCACCTCCGCGGGCCTGCGGGTGCTGGTGGGCCGCAATAACCGCCAGAACGACCGCCTGACCACCAGAGACGCGGACAAGCGGGACATCTGGCTCCACACCCAGAAGATCCACGGCAGCCACGTCATCCTCTGCACCGGCGGCGAGGAGCCGGACGCACAGAGCCTGCTGGAGGCCGCGTCGCTGGCGGCATATTTCTCCCAGGCACAGGATGGCGCCAAGGTGCCTGTGGACTATACCCCGGTGAAGTTCGTGAAGAAGCCCGCCGGCGCCCGCCCCGGCATGGTGGTCTACACCACCTGTCAGACCCTGCTGGCCGACCCGGACGAGTCCCTCGTCAAGCGCCTCTCCGGGAAATAAGGAGGTATCGCCGTGAAGCTCTACACCGACATTGTAACGGACTATCTGGCGGGGCGGAGCCTTGCCACGCACATGCAGGAGTGGTTTTTCACACAGCCCGGCTACTGCTTTCAGGAGCCGGACGGCTCTGACGCGCAAAAGGCGGCGGTCAGGCAGGTCTATGAACAGGTGCTGCGGACTGTGGAGACATTCGTTCCCAGCAACCGCCTGATCTGGGACGCGCTGTTTCCGGACTGGCAGGATATCCTGCGCGGTGCGGAGACGGCGCTGATCGTGGGCTATCCGCCGCCCAACGACGCGGTGGTGCTGAAAAGCCCCGCAGGGGTAGATACCGCCGTTCTGGATATGGGCCTGTGGGCCGAGTATCTGGGCGCCGTACCGGTGGAGCGCGTGGCCCATAACCTGCTGACCCACGAGCTGTGCCACGTCTGCATCCACCGTCACCGGCCGGAGCTGGATGCGGCGCAGGAAACAGGAGACTATCTGTCCCGGCTGGATGCCTTTACCTTCGACGAGGGCTTTGCCCACTTCGTTTCCTACAACGGTCTTGAAGCCGATCGGGTGGATTGGGACGCACCCGACCTGCGGGCCGTTTGGACGCGGAGCGCCGCGGCGATGCGGTCTGCCCGACAGGAGACGCGGCCCGCACAGCAGCAGGAGCAGCTGCACAGCGCCGTCTTTGGCAGCTATTACGATAAGTACGCCTGCATGTGCGGCCTGCACTATCTGGCCCGCTGCTGGCAGGAGGGCGGCCCCGCCCGTCTGGCGGAGGAATTTGCCGCCGGCTGGCAGGGCTTCGCGGAGAAAACACTGTTTTGATAAGGTTGGCAGGGCCGTTCCGAAGGGAACGGCCCTGCTGTTATACTTTTACAGTTCCACGGTTTTCGTGGCGATCTTCTGGCAGAACACCCGGTCATGCTCCACAAACAGCAGCGTGGGCCGGAACGTCAGCAGCAGTTCTTCGATCTGGATGCGGGAGAGAACGTCGATGTAGTTCAGCGGCTCATCCCAGACGTACAGATGCGCGGACTGACACAGGCTCCGGGCCAGCAGCACCTTTTTCTTCTGCCCGGCGGAGTAGTCGCCCATGTCCTTTTCAAACTGCACCCGCGCAAAGCCCAGCTTGCGCAGGATGGTCATGAACAGGATCTCGTCGATGCCGTACCCCGCGGCGTAGTCCCGCAGCCCGCCCCGCAGACCGGAGGCATCCTGCGGCACATAGGAGACGGTCAGACCGCTGGCTGTCTCCAGCGTCCCGGTATAGGGAATGTCCTGCCCGCACAGCAGCTTCAGGATGCTGGACTTGCCGCAGCCGTTGGGGCCGCACAGCGCCGCGCGGTCGCCCTGCTCCACGGAGAAGGACACGCCGCCGCACACCGGCCCGCCGCCGTAGTCGATAGACACGTCACGCAGCGTCACCAGCCGCCGGGCGTAGTGTGTCAGCGGGCGCAGCTTCAGCACCTCGTTGTTCTCGATGTTTTTCAGCAGCGCGGACTTCTCCGCGATGGCGGTCTGCTGCCGCCGCTCCAGATTCTTCCGCCGCTGCTGCATCCGCCGGGACTGCTCCCCGATGTAGGCGCGCCCGCCCATGGCGTCGGCGATGCCCTTGACCTTGGCGGAGTTTTTCCCGATCTTGGAGCCCTCCACCTTATCGGCCCAGGCACTGGACTGACGCGCCGCCTCCTGCAGCCGCCCGATCTCCTTTTTCAGCTGCTGGTTCTGCGCCAGCTCGAAGGCGTCCTGCCGCTGCTTGTTCTTGTACCACGAGGAGAAATTGCCCCGCTGGATGTCGATGCTGTTCCGGTTGATGGACAGGATGTGGTCCACGCAGCCGTCCAGAAACGCCCGGTCGTGGGACACCAGCAGGAACCCCTTCTTGCCGCTGAGATAGCGGCTCACCAGTTCCCGGCCTGTGCGGTCCAGGTGATTGGTAGGCTCGTCGATGAGCAGGAAACGGTTTTCCCGTGAAAAGAGCATCGCCAGCAGGAGCTTGGACTGCTCGCCGCCGGACAGCGTGGAAAACGGCCGATACAGCGCGTCCTCGGATACCTCCAGCGGTGCCAGCTCCCGCAGGAACCGCCACTGCGGCACGTCCGGGCAGATGTGTGCCAGCAGCTCCATGGGGCACAGCTCCGGGTCCGGCACGTCATAGGGGAAGTAGTCGAAGCCCACGCTGGCCTGTATCGTCCCCTGATAGGGATACTTCCCCTGCAGAAGCCGCAGCAGCGTGGTCTTGCCGCGTCCGTTGCGGCCCGTCAGCCCCAGCCGCCAGTCTGTGTCGATCTGAAAGCTGACGTTTTCAAAGATGTTGTCATAGCTGCCCTCATAGCAGAACGTAAGATTTTTGACTTGGATAATGGACATAGTCATGCCTCCTGTACGAAAAAATGGCTGCGGGAAACCAACTCCGCAGCCAAAAAGCGCACACGTCCCCCGCCGGAGGGCAGGGCATGACCATGTACGGAGCCGAGAGCTTCACCGATTTCCCGCGAAAGGCACAACGAACAGGGCGGTCATCGCCGCCCGATACCGTATCGTGCCGTGGTTCAGCAGGAAAACAGGTTCATCCTCTCAACTCCCTCCGATTTTTTCTATATCCTACCACACGCCCCGTCCAAAAGCAACCCTCATGCATCGCACCCGGTCGTTTTTCCGTCAAACCGCCCTGTGCAACCTGAAGTTGCGCGAATTTTCCCGCGTTTTTTGCCGCGCAACCTGAAGTTGATGGACATTTTTCCCTGCTTCTGCTATGCTGTGACCGGAAAAAGGGTGACGCGATGCGCAGAGTGATCCCGTTCGCGCCGTGGCAGACGGCGTATTTTCTCCGCTGGCTGCGGGACATGTCCCGTAGGGGCTGGGAGCTGCAGACCATCAAGGGCGTAAAGGCGGTGTTCGTCCCCGCCGCGTCCGGCGGGCAGGACTACGCCCTGTTCCCGCAGGGTGCCGCCCCGCAGGAGCTGGATGAGCTGTTCCGCCGCCTGGAGGAGGGCAGCCTCACGGCGCCCCCGGCACTGGACCGTCCCATGCCCGGCAGCCTGACCCTGCCGGAGGACCCGCGCTTTGCCAAGCTGGTGGGAGAGATCGGCCCCTATAAGTACGTCCAGCTGCTCTGCCAGCTCCGCCGTGACAACGGCTGGGAGGAGGTCTGCGATTGGGGCGGCCTGTGTGTCATGCGCAGCACACGCCCGGACGCCGTGCCGCCGCCCCGTCTGCCGGAGCTGGCCGAAAACGCAAAGCTGCACCGGAAAGGGCAGACGTCCACTGCCGCCATGAATCTGGGTTTCCTGCTGTCACTGCCGTTTCTGGCGGTGCTGAAGAACACCGGTCTGCTGTTCTGGCAGAAGCTGGCGGCTGGCGCGGTGCTGGTGGCGGCCACCTGCTTCGCCGTGGACCGCCTGCTGTTCCGCGGCATCCTGTCCCCGGAGAAGTGGGACGATATGTCCTACGAGGAGTGCCTGCACCGTCCTGTCAACGCTGCTGCGGACATGAGCGCACATAGAAAAAGACCGCCTTTCGGCGGTCTTTTCTGCGGATGCTTATGTGTTCTCCGTCCCGTCCTCGCGGAACAGCAGGGTGATGCACCACAGTCCGGCAATGCCCACCAGCGTATAGATGATGCGGCTGACGGCGCCGGTCTGCCCGCCGAACAGGAATGCCACGCAGTCAAAGCTGAAAAGCCCCACGCTGCCCCAGTTCAGCGCACCGATGATGACGAGTATCAGCGCGATGCGGTCTACGATCTTCATGAAAGTCCCTCCTTGTGTCAAGACTGCTTTCTCCCGTAGTCTTTCCGCCTGTCCGCCGGTTATGCACAAAAATTTTGTCAGCGGCCCTGAAAAAATTTGAAAACCGATTGCAAACGCCGGGGAATTTTGGTACTATGACCAGTAGGAACAAGACCACGCACCTTTTGATCAAAAACAGGAGGAACACCATGAACAAGAAATTTGAAAAGCTGGGCTTTTATCCCGCCGACATTCTGCTGCCCAGGGAGCAGGACATGACCAAGTGGGCCGTGGTGGCCTGCGACCAGTTCACCTCCGAGCCGGAGTACTGGCAGGCGGTGGAGGAGAAGGTGGGCGACGCCCCCTCCACGCTGCGTCTCATTCTGCCCGAGGCCAATCTGAAGGCTCCCAACGTGGACGAGTACATCGACGATATCAACGCCGCCATGCGCAAGTACATGGCCGACGGCGTGTTTGAAACGCTGACCGACTCCCTGATCTACATCGAGCGCCAGCAGTCCGATGGCCGCATCCGCCACGGCCTTATCGGCATGGTGGATCTGGACGCCTACGACTTCACCCCCGGCTCCGGCGCCCTGATCCGCGCCACCGAGGGCACCGTGCTGGACCGCATCCCGCCCCGCGCCCGTGTCCGCCGCAACGCACCCATCGAGCTGCCCCACGTCATGCTGCTCATCGACGACCCCGACAAGACCGTTATCGAGCCGCTGACCGCTGCCGCCTCCGGCATGGAGAAGCTCTACGACTTCGACCTGATGCAGAACGGCGGCCACATCACCGGCTACAAGCTGTCTGACAAGCAGATCGACGCCGTGGCCGCCTCTCTGGAGGGTCTGACCACCGACGAGGCCATGCAGAAGAAGTACGGCGTGTCCGGCGTGGCGCCCCTGCTGTTCGCCGTGGGCGACGGCAACCACTCTCTGGCCACCGCCAAGGCCTGCTACGAGGAGCAGAAGAAGGGTAAGACCCCCGAGGAGTATCTGGCCCTGCCCGCCCGCTTTGCGCTGGTGGAGGTGGTGAACAACCACGACGACGCGCTGCAGTTCGAGCCTATCCACCGCGTGCTGTTCGGCGTGGACCACCAGAAGTTCATGGACGCCTTCCGTGCTGCCTATCCCAACGCCTACGAGGGCAAGGGCGACGGCCACACCATCGAGTTCGTCTGGAACGGCGAGAGCCATTTCATCACTGTCCCGGACCCCAAGGTGCAGCTGGCTGTGGGCACCCTGCAGGGCGTCATTGACCAGTACCTGAAGGACAACGGCGGCGAGGTGGACTATATCCACGGCGACGATGTCACCCGCGAACTGGGCGGCAAGCCCGGCAACATGGGCTTCCTGCTGCCCGCCATGGGCAAGGAGCAGCTGTTCAAGACCGTCATGGCCGACGGCGTGCTGCCCCGCAAGACCTTCTCCATGGGCCACGCCCAGGACAAGCGCTACTACATCGAGGCCCGTAAGATCGTCAAGTAACGAGAGCACAAAAAAGCGCCCGCCGGGCGCTTTTTTGTCAGGAGGGACCCTATGAAGCTGACTCTGCAAGCCCCCGCCAAGGTGAACCTCACCCTGCTCGTGAGCGCCCGCCGCGGCGACGGCTATCACGATGTGTCCACCGTTATGCAGACGGTGGACCTCTGCGACAAGCTTACCCTCACCGGGGAGGGCCGCGGCCTGACCCTGACCTGCGCCGACCCCGCCGTGCCGGCGGACGACAGCAATCTGGTGCTCCGCGCCGCCCGTCTGTTCTTTGCGGAGGCGGGCCTGCCCGTACCGGATCTGCACTTCCGGCTGGAAAAGCGCATCCCGTCTCAGGCAGGGCTGGGCGGCGGCAGCAGCAACGCCGCCTCTGCGCTGCTGGCGCTGCGTACCCTGTACGCACCCGCCCTGTCGGACGAAAAGCTGGAGTGCATGGCCGCCCGGCTGGGCAGCGACGTGCCGTTTTTCATCCGCGGCGGCACGATGCACTGCACCGGCAGGGGGGAGCGCATTGCGCCGCTGCCGCCCCTGACCGCCGGCTGGTTCGTCATCGTCAAGCCGCCGGAGGGCTTCTCCACCCCCGCCATGTACCGCCGCCTGGATGAGCTGCCGCCGGAGCCGGCCCGTCCGGACGGCATGACCGCCGCGCTGGAGAGCGGCGATATCCGCGCCGTGGCCGCCGCGCTGTACAACAGCTTTGAGCGGGCCGTGCCGCCGGACAGCGCCGTGCGGGCCATCGAGAATGCCCTCCGTGTCCACGGCGCGCTGGCTGCCATGCTCAGCGGCAGCGGCAGCGCCGTGTTCGGCCTGTTCGACCGGGAGGATACCGCCCACGCCGCCGCCGGCGCCCTGCGGGAGCATTGGTCGCTGACATTTGTGGCACGACCTGTATAAGATCTGAAAACACCGTCCAAAATGCAGGAAAATCCTACATAGGACGGTGTTTTTATGCGTAAATTCCACACCTTCGAGCTGGCCCTGCTGCTGGCTCTGACCGCCGCGCTGCTCTGGGGCGCATGGTCGCTCCACCGGCAGGACGATCTGCAGCAGAAGATGATCCGCCTCCACGTCATCGCCAATTCCGACAGCGATGCCGACCAGACCCTGAAGCTCCATGTCCGGGACGCGGTGCTCCGCCGCGCCGAGGACATCCTGAAGCGGTCCGCCGACATGACGGATGCCCGTCAGCGGCTGACGGATGCCCTGCCCGCCATCGGGGATGCCGCCGCGGCGGAGCTGACGGCCCGGGGCAGCGCCTACCCCGTCGCCGTCTCGCTGGAGGAAACAGAGTTTCCTCTTAAGACATACGACGGCTTTGCCCTGCCTGCCGGGGAGTATATGGCCCTGCGCGTGGTCATCGGGGCGGGGGAGGGCCGCAACTGGTGGTGCGTGGTGTATCCGCCCCTGTGCACCGCTGCCGCCTGTGAGCTGGAGGAGACGGCGCGCAGCAGCGGCCTGACGGCGGACGACGTGTCCCTGATGACCGGCGACGGCACAGGCTATGTCCTGCGTTTCCGCTCTCTGGAGCTGTGGGAGCGCCTGCGCCAGTGGCTGGGCAAATGACCGATACCGCACAAGAATCCGACAATGCCGCACGGCGTCCCTTGCATTTTGCCCCCGTTATCCTGTAAAATAGAGAACGTATTTTACGGGAGGGGAGGGGTCCGCATGGAAGCATACCGGAAGCGTCCACTGCGCCGTGTGTGCCTGATGGCGCTGGCACTGGCGGCACTGTTCCTCCTGTCCTTCGTCTGGGGGCGCTACGACGTACCGCTGGGCGAGGTGGTGCGCATCCTGCTCTCCCGCGTGTTCACGCTGCCCCAGACGTGGACGGACAACATGGCCATCGCCGTGTGGAACGTCCGCATGCCCCGCATCCTGCTGGCCTGCCTGGTGGGATGCGCGCTGTCCGCCGCCGGTGCCGGCTACCAGACGGTGTTCCAGAACCCCATGGCGGCGCCGGATATCCTGGGCGCCTCCTCCGGTGCCTGCTTCGGCGCGGCGCTGGCCATCCTGACGGGGCAGGGCAGTGTGATGATCACGGTGTTCGCCTTTCTGGCCAGCCTGCTGACGGTGGTGCTGGTCTATCTCATCGGCAGCCACACCCGGGGCAGCCGGGTGGTCAGTATCCTGCTGGCCGGTATCATGGTGGGCTCCCTGTTCTCTGCCGGCACATCCTACATAAAGCTGGTGGCCGATCCCACCAACCAGCTGCCCCAGATCACCTACTGGCTCATGGGCAGCCTGTCCGGCACCCGCATGAAGACCGTGGGCTTTGCCGCCGTCTGCATCGCGGTGGGACTGGTGCCGCTGCTGCTCCTGCGCTGGCGCATGAACCTGCTGACCCTGTCGGCGGACGAGGCACGCTCCATGGGCGTCAATACCGACCGGCTCCGTCTGGCGGTGATCCTCAGCGCCACGGTGCTCACCGCCGCCAGCGTCTCCGTCTCCGGCATGATCGGCTGGGTGGGACTGGTGATCCCGCACCTCAGCCGCCGCATCGTGGGCAACGACTGCCGGTATCTTCTGCCCATGTCCATGGTGTTCGGCGCGGCCTTTCTGCTGCTGGTGGACAACCTTGCCCGCTGCCTGACGGCGGTGGAGATCCCCATCGGCATCCTGACGGCCTTTGTGGGCGCGCCCTTCTTCGTCTATCTGATGATAAAGGGGGATGATCGCCTGTGAACCTGACCGTCAACGACCTGTCCTACACCTATCGCGGCGGCCATACCGCCCTGCAAAACGTGTCCTTTACGGCACGGCAGGGCGAGCTGCTGTCCGTCCTCGGCCCCAACGGTGCGGGAAAAAGCACGCTGTTTCGCTGTATCCTCGGCGGCCTGCCGGACTACGGCGGCGCCATTCTGCTGGACGGGCGGGATGCCCGGACGCTGGACCAGCGGGCGCTGGCGGCGCATATCGCCTACATCCCTCAGATACACCGACCCACCTTCGGCTACTCCGTGCTGGATACGGCGCTGATGGGGCTGACCCGTCAGCTCTCGCCGTTCCGCTCCCCCTCCGCCGCCCAGGAGGAGCAGGCCATGGCCGCATTGGGGCGGATGGGCGTGGCGCAGCTGGCACGCCGCAGCTTTTCGGAGCTGTCCGGCGGCGAGCAGCAGCTGGTGCTTATCGCCCGCGCCCTGTGCCAGCAGGCGGATATCCTGGTGATGGACGAGCCGACCTCCTCACTGGACTACGGCAACCAGCTGCGGGTGCTGCGGTGCGTCAAGGAGCTGGCACGCCGCGGCTATACCGTGATCCTCTCCACCCACGATCCCCAGCACGCTCTGCGGTTTGCGGACTGCGTGCTGGCACTGTCCGGCGGCGGTGTAGCCGCCTTCGGCGGGGCAAGGGACGTGCTGACGGCGGAGCTGCTCCGCCGCCTCTACGGCGTGGACGCCGTGCTGCTGGACACGGCACACGGCCCCGCCATCGTACCGAAGGGAGGCGTGGACGATGTTCCGCTGGACAGATGACAGGATCCGCTTTATGGCGGACGCAGCCGGTAAAACCGATTTTCACCGCCGTCTGGCGGCGGAGCTGCTGCCGTACCTGACGCCGGAGGACGCCGTCTGCGACGCAGGCTGCGGTCTTGGGCATCTGTCGCTGGCGCTGTCGCCCTATGTCCGCACCGTCACGGCGGTGGAGCGGGAGCAGCGTGCGCTGGCGGTACTGGAGCGGGAGCTGGCGCTTCGGCATATCGAGAACGTGTATCCCTGCTGTGAGGATGTGTTTGCCCACCGGCCGGAAAAGCCCTACGACGCCATGGTGTTCTGTTTCTTTGGCAGCATGGACGAGATCCTGTCCGCTGCCGCGGCCCAGTGCCGCGGCAGAGTCATTGCCGTCAAACGCGACCAGACCGCCCACCGCTTTACGGTGACGCGGCAGCCGCTGGGCGGCAGCCATGGGCTGGAGGCCGCCTGCCGCCGACTGGAGGAGCTGGGCATTTCCTACGAGCTGAAGCGGACGGCGTTCCGCTTTGACCAGCCCTTCCGCAGCCTGGAGGACGCCCGGCGTTTTTTTGCCCTGTACCGGCGGCAGGACGACGCCGCCCTCATCACAGAGGAGCTTCTCCGGGAGAGATTGGAGGCAACGGGTGACGCCGTCTTCCCGTGGCGGCTGCCAAGCCTCCGCCCGGCGGGAATACTGGTATTTGATGCGTCGAACATTCCGGAAATGCCGCAAAACAGAGCAGAACCGGGAGAAAAACCGGAGTAAAACCGGAATAGAGGTATGAAAAATCAGGAGGAGAACGAAAATGAATGGAAAAAAATGGATAGCGCTGCTGCTGGCGCTGGTCATGTCCGTGTCGCTGTTTGCCTGCGGCGCCCAGCCGGAGACGAACGGAGGTGACGACCAGCATACCGGTGATGAGGCTGTGACCCGTGTGTTTACCGATTCCTGCGGCCGCGAGGTCACGGTACCTGCGAACGTGGAGAAGGTCGCCGTTTCCGGCCCGCTGGCGCAGATCGTGGTGTTCGCGATGGCGCCCGACAAGCTGGTGGGTATCGCCAATGCGTGGGATGAGAGCGCCGCCCAGTTTCTGGATACGAAGTACTATGATCTGCCGCTGTTGGGACAGCTCTACGGCGGCAAGGGTGAGATGAATCTGGAGACGCTGCTGGCCGCCGCGCCGGATGTGGTCATCGACGTGGGCGAGCCCAAGGGCAGCATCGTGGAGGACATGGACGCCCTGCAGGAGCAGACCGGCATCCCCTTCGTCCACATCGACGCCTACCTCGCCTCTATGGACAACACCTACGCCATGCTGGGCGACCTGCTGGCCATGCCCAACGAGGCGCAGGGGCTGGGGGACTACTTCCGCTACGCCTATGACCGCGCCGTGGAGATCGCGAACAGCGTAGAGAAGGTGAATCTTCTGTATATCACCGGGGACGAGGGCCTGAATGTCATCGCCAAGGGCTCCTATCACGCCGAGGCCATCGACCTGCTGGCCAACAACCTCGCCGTGGTGGAGGAGCCCTCCAGCAAGGGTACCGGCAACGAGGTGGATATGGAGCAGATTCTCAACTGGAACCCGGATGTGATCCTGTTCGCCCCCGGCAGCATCTACGCCTCCGTGGGCAGCAACGAGAACTGGCAGACCGTCACCGCCATCAAGAACGGCGCCTATTACGAGGTCCCCATGGGCCCCTACAACTGGATGGGCTTCCCGCCCAGCGTCCAGCGCCTGCTGGGCATGATGTGGATGACCACCGTGCTGTATCCCGATGCGGCGGACTACGACCTGTACACCGAGGTCAGCAGCTACTTCCGGTTGTTCTACCACTGCGAGCTGACCCAGGCGCAGTATGACGCGCTGGTGGCCAACTCCCTGCCCGCTGCGGACGCGGCGGCGTGACCGGAAACCATTGAAAACAAAGGACACCCCGCGGCTGACAGCAGCCGCTGGGTGTTCGTGAACAGCCGTACATGCGGCGGGAGGAAAGTCCATGAACACCATCTTTCAGACACTGGTGTACCAGCGGGAAAAGGGCCTTGACGCGGTGCTGGCCACCATCATCTGGGACGACGGCTCCGCGCCCCGGGGCAGGGGCAGCCAGATGCTGGTGGGCCGGGAGGGCCTGCTGGCGGCCACCATCGGCGGCGGCGCCGTGGAGGGGCAGTCCATCGCCCTCGCCCAGGAGCTGCTGGCCTGCGGCGTCCGCAGCAAAACGCGGGAGTTCCGCCTGCGGCGGGACGGCAGCGCCCAGAGCACCGGCATGGTCTGCGGCGGCGATGTGGAGGTCCAGTTCCAGTATCTGTCCCCG
>ENA-OPAV01001443-OPAV01001443.1-human-gut-metagenome-genome-assembly--contig:-NODE-1443-length-16074-cov-3.024346_pt1 | contig 16074 bp, 11 predicted proteins | sample MGYA00241056_ERZ501428 | MGnify/ENA primary metagenome ERZ501428 (study PRJEB25962, sample SAMEA2042621) | human gut metagenome | biome: human gut; feature: human-associated habitat; material: faeces... | reverse complement strand
TAATATTATAAAACAATATTGTTAGTATTGCTATTAATTATTTATTTCTCATCAGAATTATCTTCTGAATCGTCGCTCTTTGCAGGTTTTCTTCTGTGGTTGTCATAAACACCCTTTCCTGTGATAGCTGCAACTGCTGCTGCAATCCACCACCACCATGTTTTGATACCGTCCTTGGCTGTTCCGCCTGCTGCAAGAGGTGTATCCTCATCCTCGATGTTCTGAAGATTATCTTCTTCCTCATTTACTCCAAGAGGAACCTGTGCATCCTGAATTGGTGTATTCTGTGCTGCCGGTGCCGCAGGAGCTGCTGGTGCAGGTGCTGCCGGAGCTACCGGTGTAGCTGCTGCAAGAGGTGTAGCAGCCGGTGTGATAGTTGTTGCAGGTGCAGGAGCATTATCTACTGCCGGTGCAGGAGTTGGAGCCGGTGTCGGTACCACATTTGCAGCTGACTGACTCTGACTCGTACTTGTGCTTGTGCTGATGCTCTCGCTTGTGCTGAGTGACTCGCTTACACTTGATGACTCACTTGCACTTGTTGAGGCACTGGTACTTGCCGATGTACTTGCACTTGTTGAGGCACTTGTACTTGCTGAGGTACTTGCACTTGTTGAGGCACTGGTGCTAGCCGATGTACTTGCACTTATTGATGCGCTGGTTGATGCACTCGTACTTGCTGATGTGCTTGCACTTGTTGATGCGCTTGTGCTTGCTTCAACACTCAAACTCTCTGATATTCTTACTGATTCACTCTTCTCATAGTTTGGATCTGCATCATCCAGTAAATCAATGGAATCCCCATGCTTATATGCGTATTTATACGTATGTACTCCACCCGTACTACTACTTCTAAATTCTACCCATTCATTATCAGACACTTTTAATACAAACGCATTTCCGTCACATATATACAATTCGCCTGTTTTAGAATAACTTTGCTTATTATGTCCCCGCCCTGTTGTCCAATTAAATGTAACAGAATCAAAATCATTAAAATATTCATACTTACCTGTATATGAATTAGCTACTCTATACTGGCATGATCCATTCTCCCAAAACCACGCCCATATATCACCTTTAGATTGAATATCAGATCCAGCTAAATCTTTAAAATTACTTGCCGTAATCTTAGTCACATGATGTACCTGATCTGATACACAATCATCTCTATTTGTATCATTACTTGCAAGCTGTGGCATTCCACTCATTCGAGCATAAACAGCCATATCCTGTTCTGCATCATCTGTGTATGCAGCCGCTACAACATTATCACCACTCTGCTGTTCTGCATCACTCTGCTTCGCACTTTCGCTGGCGCTTGAACTTTCACTTGAACTTTCACTTACACTCACGCTCTCGCTAGTGCTCTCTGAAGCGCTTTCACTCATGCTCTGTGTTGTACTCTCGCTATACTCTGTACGTTCGCTCTCAGACAAAGAGCCTGCGTCAACTAATGAATTGGAATCTGCTGCCGATTCATTAATTGCAGCCATAACCATATCAGCACCCTGGATAGAGCTGACTCCACCCATGGCAATTCCTGCTGCGGTTATACCTTTTAAAATACTGTCAACCTTCTTCTTATTCATATAGTCTCTCCTTATTCACATGAATCCGGATACTTGATTATCTGTTTCCTAATCCTCTTTCATCCGGACATAACTATAGTTTTCCTCTTTAACACTATAAATATAAACTCCTAGGTGTATCTAAAATCGTATAAAAACATTTATATACCGCCAAATTATAGCCTTTCTCCACACATAATCAAGGTATCCAGCAATAATTTTCTGGTATATATTCCATTTATGAACAAATTTTGCAGTTTTTTGACATTTGCGTAGTATTGACTCAATTTATCTTCCGATTCTGATACAGCTATCCGGTATACATCTTCAAAATCTGTCGCTGCTGCTCCTATTTCATTATCTGTCACATACTTTTCACAGCTCAACCCCTTTTTAACTATCACTGGGATTCCGGCAGCCATATAAAGTCCAAGCGCCTGCTCATCCGCATCCCAAATCAATCCAAAGCCTCCGTCTGACAACCTGAGTATAGATTCCATGGCACGGTACTCATCATATTGCACCACCTCTATATTCAAATTGTTCAATGGATATTCATTTTGACTCGTTTCCGCCATGATATATAGTTTTTTATTTTTATGCTCATTTGCGCAAATGTCTGTCATATAATCCGGTATATTCTGAATCAGATAAGGTTTTTCTTTTAATCCATTTGCGATATAGTAATCCCGCAGCGCAGCTGAGGCAAAAATAAACATATCAGCCCTGTTAAGCAGCGTGATTTCATCACTCAAAGAATACTCACTGTCATCTCTATCGAATGCTATTTCCTGTATAAACGCAACAATTTTTGTTCCATGATATCTTCTTAAATGCTCAAATAAAAATCCATCGTATCTGGGACTCTCTCCGCTTGGATGCTGAAAAATCACTATATCCTCCGGACAAAGTGATGCGATTATGCCATCCATCCTAACATGAAGCTCATCATCACTATCATATGCATCAGGAAATTTAAATAAACTCATTTCTTTAAAGCCAAGTGTTTCACCAGCGTTTTTCACTGCATTTTGACGGAGACCAATCAATCCGCCTATGTTATAAGTTTTTGTAATATGTACGCTCATAATCTCTTCCCCATTATTCCACTGTAGCAACTATCTGTGATTCATACACCTGATCATGGTCAAATACTATATCCTGTCACTGTTGATTTGTCTGCTAAATCTATATATGATCTTGATATCTGTTTTCAACCGGTGTACAGGCATTTTCCAAAACCTCAATTATTGCATCCTGAAGTGTTTTTCTTGTATATGCGCCATCTAATATCAGCTTTTGAATATTCTTCACATTATGGTAAAGCTTTATATACTCTGCATCCGTAATACTCTGAACCAGTTTATCAGCTTCATCCAACGTATCGACTGCATATCCCAGACCGTTTCTTTCAACAAATTTCTCATGAACACAGCCTCTTTTTACTATAACTGGTATCCCTGCTGCCAGATTTGTACCGAGCTTGTACGGCTGATTCATCGAATAATATCTGTCAAAATATTCGTCATCACTCCAAACAAGCCCAAAGCCACCTTTGGAAAGCTCATGCATTAGCTTTTCCTGCTCAAAATACCCTCTCCAGCAAAAGCTGTCATCATTTTCTCTGTCCGGCTTATTTGCATCATATTGATAAATCGGTGTCTTGCCATGGTACTCTGCCAGAAACGGAAAACGATTATAGTTCCCGGCAAAGTGAAAGCATCTCGTTACAGCATGATCCACAAAACAAATGTCTGATGGCATATCCCAGATAGTCTGATAGATAACAGGCTTCTCATCAAGCCCATTTTCTTTCAGATAGCGATGCATCTTCTTTGATGGCAAAATAAGTAAATCCGCCTTATTGAGAGTTTTAATTTCCATATCAAGAATTGCCTGCTCAGAATCAAACATGAGCTTTTGTATATCCTGAACAAAAATTATCAGCTTTGTATCCCGGTACGACTTTATCTTGTTTACAAAGCTCTCATCATAATTCACCCCAATCCAGCTTGGATACTGAAAAATCACAATATCACCATAGTTAAGAGGCGCTATTATCCCATCAAGACGTTTGTCTATCTCCTTTGCATAGTCTGGCTTTAAAGGATAAAAAGACAAGCCCATTTCATGACAGCCAATACTCTGCGCCACCTTTAATACTCTTCTATGTGCCAGACTGGCAGTTCCTGCCATGTTGTTTAATGTAGTAATGTGTGTTTTCATTGATACTCCTGTCTACAAGCCTGTTGTTTCATTGATGTTTTCCAACATTTTTCTCTCATACTCAAGCCAATAATCCTTAGGATGTTTTACCTTCATGTTACTGCATTTCTCTATAAAATTAAGTTTGACGGATTGAGCTATGGTATATTTTTTATAAGCTGCATCCATTTTGATTCTATTACATGCTCCTTATATTCTTCAGCAATCATATAAGAATTTTCATGGAATTTCTTCAATCTGTCATCATCCTCAAATATTTTAACTATTGCTGCTGCAGTTCTTTCACAGAGCTTATCTTTATTTTGATAGTCTGTTTCAATATCAAAATCCACCAGATAGCCATTTTCATCCGGATGTATAAAAAGCCTGTTCCCATATCTTACATCCAGTCCAACCATGGCTAGTCCGTCTCCAACAGCCTCCATGAGTGAAAGTCCAAATGTTTCCCACAAAGAAAAGGATGCAAACAATTCATAGTGTGGATAAATCTTTTCAAGATTACAGCGCCCTTTAAAGTGAATATAATCATCAGCACCAGCATCTTTAACTATATTTTGTAAATATGAAGTATACTCATCATTGCCACTTCCGTATATATCCAGATTAATTGTCTGATTTATCTCATGAGCTTTTATCACACTTTTAATAAGAATATCAATACCTTTCCTTGGACTAAGTCTTGAAGCAGATATTATACTGCCTTGCCAACGATTATTTTTACTTTTAAGTTTGCCTTCTGGTATGGCGCCCGGTGGAATAGCTGCAATATGCGGAACAAAACAATCATACTCTTTTAAAAATGCTTCCAGACTTCTTTTATGTTCATCCGTACCAACAACAAAATAATCTATTGCCTCTGAATATTTGAACCAATAATAATACTCATAGTTCATGTATAATGAGCTTTCATCCTCATATATTTTGTAAAAATGATCTGAATGTAATACAGCTATCAGCTTTGATTTGCCTTTATTTTCAAAAAGAGGCTGTATATAATCAAGATATCCCGCTCTATCCATTATACATATATCATTCTCACAAAGATTAAGTGTCTTTACAAATCTTTCTAGAAACTCTACATTGTCTATAACTTCACCATTTTTAAACAGATATTCAACATTATCTTTATAGATACATTGTTCATAAACCATCTGTCCTTGTTTGTTCCAAAAAATTCTCCTTCCTAGATTTAAGCCATCGTTCGAATCATTATCCCAATTATACAGCTCTGTATATGACAAACTGTCTGTATAATAATTTTCTAAATACTTTTTTCCGTTTTTAAAGAGACTTTCATTTATAACAAATCCATCTTCATCGCATAATATTTCAACTGATTTTTCACCGGAATTATATAGACGAATCACCTTTCCATCCTCATCTATATTGTCATACTCATAGTTTTCTTTTTCATTTTCTAAAAGAGCTTCTTTTTTCACAGACAAACTCATATCTAATCTTCCGGTCATAAAAAGATGTGCAGACATAATCTGACCACGTTTTATTTTTTGCGAACCATACAGTTCCATATCCCTAATTGTCGGCAGCTCTGTAAAAATAAATTTAGCGTTTACATTGTTTTTTGCAAACAATCTTGCTCTAAATCCCTGAGCAACATCGACTCCGGAAAATTCATATCCACTAAGTAATGTAAAATCAAATACTCTCATCTGTATCACCCATAACTACTTTTGCAGCTAATTGTTTTAATTGCTTCTTTTGCCTGTCTATATATTCATTGAATATCGTCTGACTAGTTATTATATTTTTTAGAGTTTCTTTCATCTTCACATAGTTGCTGCTTTCAAAAATATTTCCCATTGGATATAATTCTTTTGAATGCGCTGTATTGTCAAACGCTAGTATTATCATATTATTAACCATTGCCTCGTTTACTGCATTGTATAGCTCTCTGTAATGATTAATATCCAAATAAATATCGCATCTTTCAAACAGTTCTTTTCTCTTTTGTTCCGTAATACATGGATATAACTCAACATTATTATTTATATCCAGTCTCGTTAATTTATCTGACATAATGGTACTGGCAGCTATATGAAAAGTTATTTCCGGAAAGTCATTTATAAGCTGTTCAATATACTCAAGCTGATCCGATTCTGTAATAATAAATGCTTCTTTTCTCCCAAATTTTGATTTATTATTCTCAAGATATGAATATAATCTGTCGCATTTATAATTTGAATTTTCTTTATACCAATTGACCTGCTGCTCTTCACTGCACAGTATTCGAAACGCTGTGTTAGTCTGAGTTATTACTGTCAAATCTGAGTTTAATCTATTTTGTGGCAGGTATGATATTTTAAAATTTCCATAATCCCAGGCAAATTTATTTAATATCTCATCACTTGTCAGCCATATATTTTCATCATAAATTTTATTATATTTAAGATAAGCTTCCAAATAATCAGCAAAGCCTCTATAGCTCTTCGGACTAATGCGGGTGCCAAACGTGGTATATGTCTTTGGACCTGTCTGTTCTAATACTTTAATGTCACCATTTCTATCATAGAATTCCCTGACTGTAACATTGCCGCCACTCACATTCTCCGAACAATACATATATCCGTATTTGTTGTAATAATCTACTTTATATACTGTATTATTCCTGTCAATCCACTCGACTCTGCTGACCATTCTTTTCTCTATCGGATTCTTAAAATAGATGTTTGCCTTTTTGGTTTTATTATCATATATAGCACCATTTAGACCATCTGCACGAACACTCCAATATTGAGGGATATCTATGAATGCATAATACCTGTCTTTTTCCTTAAGCACATCGTTTCTTTCAGATATGCCACAAAACAAATCTATGGCTTCTATTGTTTTGCATTCTTTAAATCCCACATTTTCTGCCAGCTCTATTATATTTTTCTCAAACTTACCTAATTCATCAGTAATAAAAATCATAGGGCAAACCCACCCTCTGTATAATGTAAAAACCTCTGTGTTATAAAATAATTCTCACCATTTTCTAATCCGGCATTTGCCAGTATTTCCAGTCCATTGCCATCGTCCGCTTCTGCTGAGACTATATAGACAGTATTATCATCACAGATAATCTCATTCTCCTTTAAATGCTCATGCCATTCACAGCTATCGAAATTTCTGTTTAATAGCCTCATTGCATTCCTTATTGAGCTGTTCTCTCCGCCATAGAATACGAGTCGTATATTGTTTTGAGTAACTTTTTTTAGCAGCTTCTCCAGCATACCTGTTCTATCCACAATTCTACCCATAGAATTACACAATAAGCCATCCTCCATCTGCTCTCCCCATGGGGTTCTCAGTATTGTGAAATAGTAGGCTCTGTCAATTTCATTATTTGTATGCAGCATCAACAGGGTTGCAGCATAATGATATATTTTTTTCTCTGCTTTCTCATTATTTTTTCTTGCCTCATCAATAAAATAATTCCATTTTTCATCTATCAATAAGGTTTTTCCGCTGAATATGGCATTTAAAGCATCCTGGTCAGGAAGCCATGTCCGTGGATTATCGTTCAGATAATCTATAACCTGTTGAAACAGGCTTCCATTTTTCCTGATATTGTCAAGATTCATGCAAAGAACACCCGCATTAAAATATCTGTCACGACTTGTCTGCCCTGCTGCTACAGCGTATGGAGTTCCCCAATTTCTTATTGTCGAACAATCCTGAGCAGCCGCCAGACAGTAATTATCTATATTTAGGTTCCATAATTCTTCAATATCTGTATTTACAAATAAATCAGAGTCCAAATATATTATTTTTTTTAAATCCGGCATAATATCGGGCAACATAATTCTGAACATTGTTCCAATTGCAAATCTATTCATTGAATCAGCAAACGTGCCAAAAACGTCCGAATTAAAATGATGAAATTCTATATCATTTCCACTATTATCGGCAATAAAACTCAGCTTATTTTTATTTATTTCGTTCAATGTGTCATCATGTAATATATGAAAAACTATTGGCGCTTTTGTGTTTTCAACAATGGATTGCATCGTTGTTCCAGCCCAGACACTGTAATTTCCATCCTTATCATGTATACCAAGACAGATATGTATTGCATTATCTAAAAAGCATACATTATTCATTTTTTTCGCAGTTACTCTCAGCCTTGACATTCTTTTCAATACCACATCATCTGAAAAAAACTTCACATATGGATTATTAAATATATCCGGTTCACTCTTTAAAAACTCTTCTTTGCAAATATCCAGTTCCCTATTCATAAAGGTTTCTATTCTACTATATGGCTCAATATATTGGTGCCATAACAAAAATGTCTGGATTTCACAATAACACTGCTCAATTACATTTCCCAGTTCTGCTTTTCTACTTTGAATAGCCTGCCTTATATGATCCATAATAATCTTAGCATCCCGGATCTTTGCATTGCTAATTTCAGAACGTATAATGCCCTCTGTATTCTCAAAGTAATAGTATAATGCCGATTGCACCTTACAATATTTCTTTGCAAGTAACACACAAAGCATAGAAAAATGTGTATCCTCATAATATACATCTTCTATAAATCTTAGATTATGTTCTATTATAAATTTGGTCGAGTATAGCTTTGCCCATGCTGTTACATTAGTAAATCCGGTCAGACCTATAATGGGATTTTTCCTATTATCAACATTATCCAAATCAAGCCTTTGAATTTCAAAATCATTTACTTCTAATACATTTGGCTTATCTGCTTTAAAGCACGATACACCACACTGTGCCACATCATAATCGTCCTCTGTCATTCTATCATACAGCACCCTGAGCATATCCGGATGCACATAATCGTCCGCATCCACAAATGTGATATATTTGCCGGTGCAGATATCCATTCCCAGATTACGTGCACCGCCACACTTTCCTTTTTTCTGTATTTTAAGAGATATAACATTCTCCGGGTATTGTCTTTGTAAGGATTCTAATATAGACCATGTATTGTCTGTTGATAAATCATCTATGAGTATCACTTCGAGATTTTCAAAGCCATATGTCTGGCTGTAAATTGAATCAAAGCATCTCATAATGTATTTTTGTACATTGTAGCATGGAATAATTACTGATATCTTGTCTTTACCATTCATAACATTTTCTCCATAATATATAAAATAATCAAATTAGTACTTCCTCTAATCGTGTAAAATCACCTTGTAGCTTTTCCAACCTATTTGTACTATTTCCTTTACAACTCACAAACTATACTGTTCACATGACATTTCTCTGCGGCTCTCGGATTTTTCTTTGCGAACTGGCGGTTGATTCTCTTTTTCACTATCTCGCAGTCCTCACGCTTGATTCCGATGAGCATGATAAGAAACTGCACCTTTCCATACGAGGTATATATGTCACTGTAGCGGATTGATTCACCAACGCACTTCTTAAGCTGCCTTGAATACTTGTTCATCTTTGTCTCGCTCTGTACCTGTCTGCCTTCCTCGTCCTCCAGAGTACAGAGCATGAGATATACAGGTACCCTTGTGCGCTTCATAATACGGATGGACGCCTGGTATATTCCTCTGAATACCGGATAGCTGCAGAAATATCCACCTCTTTCTGTTTCCTCCTGCTCGTTCATGCCCTCCTGGATGTTTTCCAGTATCTCATGTGCATGATTCATCTGATTACTGTATTTCTCAAGGATTTCCAAGAGTCTTGAAGATGGATAAATACCGCACTCCCTGAGATAATAGTCCACAACATCCGTGTATAGCTCTTCCGCCTCATCATAGCGCCTGGTCTCTACCATCGCCTCCATGATGAGCTCCTCCCACTCATTGAACGGGTCGACCTTTGCCGCATATACTCCGATCTTCTCCAGTCCCTTGAATTGTTTTCTCTTTCGCAGTATGTACGCAGCTTCATTTATGATTTTCTCAAACATGGTGTGATAGCGTCTGGCCTCCTGTGCTATCCACGTCTCGCCTGTATATGCCGCCAAAAACTCTCCCTTATACAGATATAGTGCTTTTACGTACAGCTCAAGCATATTGTCTTCTATTTCCTTTATCCGCTCATCACACACTGTCTCTGCACTCTCCGGTTCCTGTGGCATCTGCTTTTCCAGTGCACAGGCCTCGTTATAGAGCTTCTCAAACTCTGCTGCATCCTCTTCTATCTCTATATCCGGTGTCCAGTAATATATGCCTCCCTCCGAATATATGAGGTTCTTTCCCGGCAGTCCGAGCTGTGCGAGCTTTTGCTTTGTCTTGTATACAATAACTCTTAGTGCCGTGTGAGGTGCATCTATGTCACGCTCACCGATTACTATTTCCTCGAGCTTATCCTTTGCTATTCCGCAGTCAGAATAGTGTATCAAAGCCTGCATCATGCGGTTGAACTGGCTTTCCTTATGCATTTTTTCCGCCACAAATGGTGCCCCGTTATAGTCCATTCTGAAATTGCCAAACATCTGTACCTTGATTTTATGCGTCATAGGTGCCTCTCTTCCCGAGTTTTATAAACCTGCTTATTATAGAATTCATATTATCATTGACTCATATATTCAGCTAGTTTTTAACTAAACAAATTAATCTAATTATCATTATACATCAATTCCGCGCATGGCAATAACAACGACAATTTACACAAAAAGTGTCAAAACTCGTACTTGACAAATCGTAAGATATATGATAGCTATTCAAAGCCAGAAATAAAAAAAGATCCTGCAAGAAAATCTCACAGGATCCGGCTTTTCAGATATATTAAATTAGAAAATAGCATTTACAATTGTTGAACCAATGGCTGTTGCAAGGAATGCCAGTCCACACACGAGTGGAAGCTTGTTGTCATCCTCTTCTATTGCCCTTACTCCAAAGAATATGCTTACATATCCTACTACACCCGCAAATGTATGCAGCCAGCTGCTCACATTGCCAAAGAACTGGAATGGGATTATGTCGATGATTGCTGCAACAAGGATAATCGGAAGGTATACTGCATCATACAGACATGCTGCTGAAAGTGTCTGTGCAAATGTCACCTTTTTATCCTTCTGCACTGCGTTTAATACAACCAGAATGACTGCTGCCAGGATGAGTACTCTCACCACCTCTCCTACAATTCCTGAGAAGATTCCCTCAAAGAAGCTCGCCGGGTAAAATGAGAATCCAAACCCGCCTATGCTGCCAATTACGCTTGATAACAGATATACTACAGACAGCACTACCTCTACTATGGCAAATAAGCCAATAAATATAAAGCCTGATGCCATATTTGCATTCTTTACAAAGTCTGCTGCAGCCTGTGCCGGCTTCTTAACAAGACCCTTGTAGAATGTAATGATAGATGCCACATTCTTGTCATTCTGCAGCTGCTGTCCTGCTGCACTCACCTGCTGTGTGAAGTTATCAAACGCCTGCGACTGTGCGCTGCCCTGTGGTTGTCCATTAAACTGTCCCTGTGGTTGTCCATTGAACTGTCCCTGTGGCTGTCCGTTGAACTGTCCCTGTGCGCTGCCCTGCGGCTGTCCGTTAAACTGTCCCTGCTGTGCTGCATTATCTGCCTGTGCATTGTTGTCCTGTGTCTGATTTGGTGCCTGTGGCTGTGCCTGCTGACGACATGTGCATACCTCATCATCAGCTAACTGCCTGCCACAATTTGTACAGTATTTCATAACTGAAACCTCCTTAAAATAATTAATTAACTGCTGATAATTATATTAGCATTTCGGATATTTAATAGCAATATTTATTTGATATTTATTTCATATTATATTATGATTATTTATAATCATTCACATTCTACAGAGGAATAAACATGCCACAAACACTTAATATAGCTGTATGCGAGGACGAAGCTGCAGAGACCTTGCTGCTTTGTGATATTCTCAACCACAGCGATATCCAAAATACATACACTGTCTTTACTGATGCAGATTCTTTTCTTGCCTCATATGAGTACGGAAAGTATGACCTGCTGCTCATGGATATATACATGAAAGATTCCATGACCGGCATCGAGGCAGTCTCCATAATCCGTGAGACAGATGCCGATATCCCGGTTGCTTTCATCACAACAAGCACGGAGCATGCCTTGGAAAGCTACAGGCTGTCTGCCATCGGCTATATCGAAAAGCCGGTTTCTGCAGCTGAGCTAAGTAACATTCTTCACCTTGCCATGCTGAAGAAATCCGATGCCCCATCTCTTTATGTGAAGAGAAACAAGAGTATGGAGAGGCTTGCCCTTTCTGATATCATGTACATAGAGCAGAGAGCCAGGCAGATTTTCATACATTTAAAAGAAAATGAGGAAATCAGCTGCTATGAGAAGCTTTCAGATCTTTCAGATCAGCTGCCCGCTGAGCTGTTTTTTCTGCCGCACAAAAGCTACGCGGTAAACCTGTCGTATGTCACACACATTGATACTTCACTCAAATGCTTCGTGATGGCCGATGACACAAATATCCCTATCAAGAGAGAGCTCTCCGGCAAAGCCAAAAAGGCTCTGGAGAGATACTACTTTGAGCATACCAGAGGGCTTAAATAAGGCACTTTCCTATTGATTTGATATGAGCTAGACTGTCAAAAGTAATACACTGCAAGGAGCCCGGATTATGAAAAATAAAAGTACTATACGAAATATTCCCTATCTGACAATTATACTGCTTACACTGATTTGCATACTGCTTCTTTCCTCAAAAAACATGATTATGAGCCAGGCGAGCTATCCTGAAGCCACTATCGTAAGCTCTGCCTATGCTGTGGTGGAAGGCTCGGATTCAGATAAAGAAGAAATCACATTTCCACATACCTTTAAGCACCTTTCGCCGCGCACACATGTCACCGTCACCACACATATCAACCTGAACAAGGATGATCCTATCTACATAAAAACAGTCTATTCCCCTGCGAAGGTCTATCTGGACGATGAACTCATATATGAGTTTGGCCGGGCCGAAAACTATCCATCCTATATGAAGGATCCCGCAACCGAGGGGTACCTGATAGGCACTGACGGTTATTCGGGTGATACAGAGCTTCGTATAGAGTATCTGTCTCCTGTTACCAGAAGCTCGCTTACGGTATATTCTCCTATCTACGGAGCATACAAATCCTTATTTTTCACTCTGTTAAAGCTGAATAAATGGTCATTCTTTATAGCACTGCTTGAGCTTGCCGCAGGTGTTTTGTTTATATTTATCTCACTGATGCTTTTATGCTACGATAAAGAGGTTTGCAAGATGATATTTCATTTTGGATTCTTCTCACTCATGGCCGGCATGTGGTCTATCGGCGAGTGCAACTACACAGGTGTCATAATCAAAAACCCTACACTGCTTTATCTGTGTGCTTTTATAGGGCTTTTCTCGCAGATGATTCCGCTGCTGTATTTCTGCAGGCTTGCAGTTGGTTTTAAGAATGACAAGCCAATTATAGTTATCGCGAAGCTCCTCACCGTGCTTGACCTTGTCGCTTGTGTCTTACAGCTTAGCGGTACGGTTGCACTATCCCAGAGCATGTACGTGTTCCATGTCATTTTGCCTCTCATACTTTGCTTCCTGACTGCATACATCATCCTTGAGGCTGTTCGCAGCCAAAACAGCAGGGCAAAACGGCTGATGGTTCCGGTATTCATACTGGCACTTGCTTCATGTGCTGAGATAATCAATTATCATTTAAAATTTGTGGCCTCATTGTCATTACTGTACCAGATTGGAACTCTGCTTTTCATTATAATCATGGGAATTATAATGGGGCTTAATATAAGCGATATGCTCATGATAAAACGTGAGAATGAAAGACTCATATTCGATATGAATCTCCTTGAGCATTCCCTGTTGGAGCAGAAGAAATATAATTCGCTCATCACAACAAACGAACAGCTTTTTAAGAAGCAGCGTCACGATCTGCGTCACCAGCTGGTTGCAATAAAAGGCCTCGCAAACACTGAAAATAAACAGCTGAATGAATACCTGGATGCCCTGATCCACAGCATACCATCTGCGCCTGCAAGCTATTGCGAAAACAGGGTAGTCAATTCCATTCTGTCATACTATAGTGCCATATGCAGAAATGAAAATATCGCTCTTGAGACAAAGCTTATTGTTCCGGAAACCGATGATGCGGCCTTGGACAATGACCTGTGCCTGGTATTTGGAAATCTGATAGAAAACGCTATAGAAGCCTGCAGACGCATGGATACTTCTGATTCTTTGAACGAGAAATCATCGCACTTTATCCGACTGCATGCCCACGTACACTATAAGACACTTATTATTACTATGGACAACAGCTTTGACGGACATGTTACCATCCAAAACGGAAAATACCGTTCTTCTAAGAGGGACGACTATGGTATAGGTCTGTCATCCATCCGCTCTGTTGCCGGCAAATATGATGGTGACGTTGCATTTGAAGCAGCTGATGGTATATTTCAGTCATCAGTATACCTTCAAATATATAAATGACACACTAAAATCATTAATTTATATTAATGCTTCATACCTAAATATCATTTTCAGAGCCCAACTAACTTATTGTATATAATGCATACATATGCTATAATAATAAAAGAATTTTGTGCATTATACACATATGGAGTTTTAATTTATGATAGAACACACGATATACAAGGAATTTATTGATAAAATTTCAGAATTATCAGACGGGATATATCCTATCATCACCGACCTGGATAATGACTTATCATACGTACCGGATAAGACAGCTGATTTTTTCGGCTTTGAAGCCGGCGAGCATACCTGCTTCTTTGAACAGCTGAGCTCTTGTGTCAACGACGTTGACCTGCCGGAATATAAGCAGGAAATCCGCTATCGCTTAAATGGCGAAAAACCGGATGATATATTTTATGTCCGCATGGGAAAGCATACCAAAGAATATATGATGGGATTTTATTCTGATATTTTTACCGGTGATGACGGACACCGCTACCATGTCCTCGTGCTCAGAAACGAAAATACCCTTCCGGATATCGACCCATATACATATCTTTATGGTCAGTCAAAGTTTGAAAGAGACATCAACGGCTATATCATGGAAAACAGGTCTGTAGCCATAATCGAGGTGGAGATAGGTCATATAGATGAGTTCAATATACTGTATGGTTCCAATTTCAACACTGCAATCCAGCGTGAGCTTGCGCTCAAGTTCATCGACATGATGGATGGCAGCACCGCTACCTACTATATGAATAATTGCAAGTTTGTATTTGTGGTAAAGGAAGCAGACCGTGCCTTGGCCAAGGCCTTCTATCAGAAAATTGCCGATACAATAAAGTCCATGTATTTCTTTAAATGCTTTAAATTTGAGTTTGATATATATGCTGCGTGTCTGATTCTCAAGGATTATGATGGTGATACCTCAACTGTCATCAGCAAGGTGGAATACACTCTAGACCGCGCGAAGGAGCTTCACAGCCCTGATTTGTTATTTTTCAATGATATGGTCAGGTTCAATGGCAGCTCGCATATAGATATCATGAAAATCATTCATCAGTCGGTTATCAATGGCTGTGATGGCTTTTTTGTAGAGTTTCAGCCCATTGTAAAGGCTTGCAATGGTGAAATAATGGGTGCTGAGGCTCTGGTGCGCTGGAAAAAGGAGCCTTTTGGCACGGTGCCACCCGGACTGTTTATCGACTGGCTTGAGGATACCCCGGCTATGTATGAGCTAGGAAATTATATCATGAGGACTGCAATAAGCGCAGCCAGTGAATTTGCAAAGATAAAACCGGGCTTTTTCATCAATGTAAATGCATCCTCAGAGCAGCTTGAAAAGGAATGTTTTGTGGAAGATACTCTGGCAATTCTTAAAGAGTATGATTTTCCACCTTCACAGCTATGGATAGAGATTACAGAGCGATGCAGAGATCTGCCTATATCTATGATAAAGAAAACCGTCACTGCATTCAGGGAAGCCGGAATCCACATCACTATGGATGACTATGGCACAGGAAGCTCTTCATCTCAGATGATGCTTGAGCTTCCTGTAGAGGGTGTCAAGATAGATATGTTCTTTGTTAAAGACATTCTCGAGGAGAAAAAGAAGCAGGCACTTGTAATCGGAATGATTAATTTTGCCAATGCCGCAGACTTAAGGATATGTATTGAAGGCATAGAAAATGATAGCCTTGAGAGCTATCTCAGGCAGTTCGACGTCACCTGTTTTCAGGGCTATCACTACTCTAAGCCTATCTGTCAGGATGAGCTCATGAAGCTTCTTATAAAGCCATAGCCCTGGATATTACTCAAGATTTTCCTTAAATACTGTCAGGGCGCCATTTTTCTTTAAAATCAGCATGACAATTG
>ENA-OPAV01001434-OPAV01001434.1-human-gut-metagenome-genome-assembly--contig:-NODE-1434-length-16150-cov-3.682696_pt1 | contig 16150 bp, 12 predicted proteins | sample MGYA00241056_ERZ501428 | MGnify/ENA primary metagenome ERZ501428 (study PRJEB25962, sample SAMEA2042621) | human gut metagenome | biome: human gut; feature: human-associated habitat; material: faeces... | reverse complement strand
GTGGAAAAGGCCCAGCTTGCGCTGGAGCAGGCACAGCGCAGCTACGACGATACAGCCGATGCCCAGTACATCCGCAGCGTCATTGGCGGCACAGTGGCTTCCATCAAAGTCAAGGCCGGTGACTACGTGACCGCCGGGCAGGAGATCGCCACCGTGCGGGACGATTCCAGCCTGCTGCTCACGCTGGAATTCCCGGCAGCGGATGCTTCGGGGTTTGCCGTGGGTCAGGCTGCGGAGGTCATACTCAACGGTACCTTTGAGACCCTTTCCGGCACGGTGCAGGCCGTGGCCGGCACCGATACCATCAGCAGCGGCAATCTGCTGGTGCGCACCGTGACCATTGCCGTGAAGAATAATGGCAGCCTGACCACCGCACAGGCCGCATCCGCCACCATCAACGGTGTCAGCGCGCTGGCTTCGGCCCGGTTCGATTATCAGCACCAGCAGACCGTCACAGCCACCACCAGCGGCACGGTGGCTGCTGTGTGCGTCAAGGAAGGCACTGCCATTGAGGCCAACACGGCCATCGTGCAGCTTTCCGGCACCGAGCTGAGCAGGCAGGTACAGTCCGCTGCCGATAGCCTGCTCAACGCGCAGCTTTCCATGAGCGATACCCAAAAGCAGATGGAAAACTACACCATTACCTCGCCCATCAGCGGCACCGTGATCCAGAAGAATGTCAAGGCTGGTGACACTGTGGGCACCGATACTACAGCCAGCGAGACGCTGTGCACCATCTACGACCTGAGCTATCTGGAAATGACGCTGAATGTGGACGAACTGGAGATCCTCTCCATCAAGGAGGGTCAGACCGTCACCATTACGGCAGATGCCATTTCTGACCGTACCTTTACCGGCGTGGTCACCAGTGTTTCAGCTGCAGGAACCACCACCGGCGGCACCACTACCTACCCGGTGACCATCCGCATCGATGACACCGGCGACCTGCTGCCCGGCATGAACGCCACGGCCGAGATCGAGGTGAGCAGTGCGTCCAACGCCCTTGCCGTTCCCAACGGTTCCGTGGTGCGCGGCAATTATGTGCTGGTCACCAAGGATTCGCCCAGTGCTGCCAATGCCGTGCAGGATATGACCGCACCGGACGGCTATGTGTACGTCAAGATCACCACCGGCACCAGCGACAACGATTCGATCGAAGTGACCGGCGGCCTGCAGGAGGGCGACACCATCGCCTACGATGCCAATGCTGCTGAAAAGCAGAACGCCAGCGACAGCATGGAATTCATGGTGGGCCCGGGCGGCACCATCGCCTACGATGCCGACGCTGCTGAAAAACAGAACGCCAGCGGCAGCGGCGGGCACGGCGGAGGGAACGGAGGCCCCGGCGGCGGAGGCCCGGGAGGTGGCTTCTGATGAGTGCCCTTATTGAATTTGATCATGTGTGCAAGTATTACCAGATGGGCGATACCCTTGTAAAGGCTGCAGATCACATTTCGATGCAGATCAACAAGGGCGAGTTCGTGGCCATCGTGGGCCAGTCCGGCTCCGGCAAATCCACCTGCATGAACATCATCGGCTGTCTGGATGTGCCCACGGCGGGCACCTATAAACTCAATGGCCGGGATGTGGGCAGAATGAGCCGCGACGAGTTGGCCGAGATCCGCAACGAGCTGCTGGGATTCATCTTTCAGCAGTACAACCTGCTGCCCAAGCTCAGCCTGATCGAAAACGTGGGGGTCCCGCTGGTGTATGCCGGAGTGCCGCGTGGGGAGCGCCGCCGCCGTGCCGCCGCCGCACTGGAGCGGGTGGGCCTTGGCGATAAGCTCCGGAACAAGCCCAACCAGCTTTCCGGCGGTCAGCAGCAGCGTGTTTCCATCGCGCGGGCACTGGCAGGCCGTCCGGCTGTCATTCTGGCCGACGAGCCTACCGGCGCACTGGACAGCCACACCGGCCGTGAAGTGCTGGGCATGCTGCAGGACCTGCACCGGCAGGGCAACACCGTGGTGCTTATCACCCACGACAACTCCATTGCCGTGCAGGCCCAGCGCATCATCCGGCTGGAGGACGGCCATGTGGTGTACGACGGCGATGCCCACGCACCCGAAGCCGTGGTGCAGCCCAATTATGCACCCAAGGCAGAACAGGAGGGGAGTGCGTCATGATCTATGAGACCTTCCGTGAAGCCATCCAGAACATCTGGAGCAATAAGTTCCGCACCTTCCTCACCATGCTGGGCATTATCATCGGCGTGACGGCGGTCATCGTTATCGTGGGCCTTGGCAACGGCATGACCCAGAGCATCCAGTCCAGCTTTTCAGATCTCGGCACCAACATCATCAGCGTGCAGGTCATGGGTTACGGTTCCCGCTCTGTGAAAGTGAAGGATGTTTACAGCCTCGTGGATGCCCACCCGGACCTGTTCGAGGCGGTGTCGCCTACGGCCAGCATCAACGGGACCGTGAAGGTGGGTACCACCAGCTACAGCAACACCAGCGTCAAGGGCGTGAGCGAGAGCTATCTTGGAATGAGCGGCTGCACCGTCCGCGTCGGGCGCGGCATCAACTACGTGGATCTGACTGACAACAAGAAGATCTGCGTAGTGGGCGATTACATCAGCCGTGTGGCCTATGGCGGCAATGCCGTGGGCCAGACCATCAAAATCGGAGCGGAGAAATATACCATTGTGGGCGTACTGGAAGCCAAGGTGACAGACACCTCGGATCAGGAGGGCAGCAGCGATGATATCGTTCTGCTGCCCTACACCACGGCGCTGCGTGTTTCACAAACCAGCACCGCCAGCTCCTACGCCGTCACTGTGACCAGTGAGGACAACATTTCCGAAGCGAAGACCGCACTGGAAAACGGCCTGCAGGAGCTGCTCAGCTCCGATAAGGGCTACATGGTCACCAGCATGAGCGAAATGCTGGATATGATGACCTCCATGGTGAACATGGTCGTCACTATCCTCACAGCCATTGCGGCCATCTCGCTGCTGGTGGGCGGCATCGGCATCATGAACATCATGATGGTGTCCGTCACCGAGCGCACCCGCGAGATCGGCATTCGCAAGGCGCTGGGTGCCAAGGAACGGGTCATTCTGGGCCTGTTCGTCACCGAAGCTGCCACCACCTCGGCGCTGGGCGGCATACTGGGCATCGGTCTGGGCTATCTGCTCTCGGCACTGGCAAACAAGATCCTGCCGCTGGTCATGTCCGATATGGAAATGGCCGTGGCACCGTCTCTCAGCTCGGTGGCCGTGGCCTTTGGCATCTCGGTGGGCATCGGCGTGCTGTTCGGCTACCTGCCCGCAAAGCGCGCGGCACGGCTCAACCCCATCGAAGCGCTGCGTTACGATTAAGGAGGCAACTATGAAAAAACGATTCCTCGCACTGCTGCTGTCGGTGTGCATCGGCGTGTCCATGCTGGTGCTGCCCGCATCGGCAGCTGGCTCCAACACGGCGGTGCAGACGGCGGTAACGCTGGGCGCTTTCTCCACCGAGGAAGCTGCCGGGCTGAGCACGCCGCTCACCCGTGGGCAGCTGGCAAAGCTGCTGGTGGCCTTTTCCGCCTACCACGATAACGCCAATACGCAGGGCAGCATCGGCACTCTGTATACTGATGTGAACGGCAGCAGCGCTTATGCGCCCTATATCCGCATTGCAGTGCAGCAGGGCTGGATGAGCGGCTATACCGATGGCTCCTTCCGCCCGAATCAAACCGTGACGCTGGAAGAAGCCTGCACCGCCGCTCTGACCCTGCTGGGCTATGATGTGACGACCCTGACCGGCGGCTTCCCCGCAGTACAGCTGAACAAGGCAAACGCCATCGGACTGCGTGCAAATCTGAGCCGCACCCAGGGTCAGGCCATGACCATGGAAGACGGAGCCATCCTGCTGTACAACGCCCTCACCGCAAACACGGCCAGCGGCAGTGTGTACGGTACCACCCTTGGCTTTACGGTGACGAATGGTCAGGTGGATGTTTCGTCCATCCTGCTCAGCAATCTGGAAGGCCCCTTTGTGGCATCGGAAGGCGAAAGCCTGCCCTTTGAGCCGGAGGCCGTTTGCTGCAACGACAGCGTGAGCACCAACGCCCAGCTGTCCGCTTATGATGTGTACTATTATAATGCCAGTGCAAAGACCGTGTGGGTCTACACCCGCAAGGCGGCAGGCCGCATCACGGCGGTGTCGCCCAGCGCCAGCGCACCCACATCTGTTACCGTGGCTGGCACCAGCTACACCATTGCAAGCTCCTCGGCAGCAGCCCAGCTGTCCAGCCTGAACGGCGGCGGCGTGGGTCAGGTAGTCACCCTGCTGCTGGGCATGAACAACGAAGCCGTTGCCGTGCTGACCGGTGATGCCGCAGACGAAGTGTTTTACGGCGTAGTGCAGACGGCCACCCGCAGCCTTGTGGAAGAAAACGGCGCGGACGTGCAGCAGAAGGTGGAAGTGAAGTGCACCGACGGCATCACCCGCACAGTGAGCGTGGCCAAGGACCTGAACTACCCGGCCGGCTGGATGGTGAAGATCATCGTGAACGCCGACGGCGAGCAGGTGGATGCCATTGGTAAAAAGGGCACTTCCGGTACGATCAATGCAGACGGTACCGCTCTGGGCGAAACAGCCCTTGCGGACGGCGTGGAAATTCTGGATACGACTTCGGAGGGTGTGGCTGGGACGGTAAGTCCCAGCTGCCTATCGGGGGTAACACTTTCGGATGCCGATGTGCGCTACTATACCACCAATGAGAACGGTCAGATCGATCGCCTGATCCTGAACGATGTCACGGGTGATCTGTGGACTTACGGCGTGCTGGACGACGTGAAAAACCTCATCAACAATGTCACCTCTTCCAGCAGCACCACATCCACCGGCACGACGACCGGTACCACCACAAGCACCTCTTCCAGCACCGATGCAGCTTCCATCGCAGGCGATGTGGCCGAGATCGTGCTGCCCAGCACCGGCGACCTTTTGTGGGGCCTTGTGGACGGAAGCATCGGCAGCAGTGTGTGGGAAAGCGTGACCGGCAGCACCGACAAGCTGGCAAGCTATCTGCTCAAGTTGGGCGCAGCTAACACCAGCGGCGGTCTGAGCACTGTGCTCAACTATCTGGGAAGCGGTGCAGATTACGTGTGCTACGTGAACGGCAAGCAGACGACCTACAAGACCAGCACCAAGTACCCGGTGCTGGCGGGCGGCATTGCTGTGGGCATCAGCACTTCCGGCAAGGTCAAGTCCATGCGGCAGCTGATGCCTGCCGTGATCGACAAGGTGGGCGCGGCCTCGGTGATGAGCGGCGGCAAGAAGTACGAGACTGCCGACGATATGCAGGTGTATCTGTGGTATAAGGGTACCTACTATCCCACCACCCTTTCGCAGGTGAACGGCGAGGACTACACCCTCATTGGCTGGTTTGATAATGACGGCCGCGCAGCAGGCAGCAAGATCCGCGTGCTGATCGCGGTCAGGAAAAACTGAATCCGGCCCGGCCCTCCCCCGACGGGAGGGCTTTTTGCTGTCCGCACGACGCATACGGTCAAGTTGAAAAATGAATAAAATTTGTACATGGAATGATATGTTTTTAGGCTGAATGAGCAAAGAATCGAAAGAAGCCCCATAATCATATTGACATAATGGGTAATGGGGTGTAAACTACGTGCATCGGGTCGAGCAAATCCGAAAATTGAGATCATTCAGGGAGGAAACGGCTATGATGTGTTGTTGCGCAATGTGTTGTTGTACCGCAAACGCTTCCCGGACCGGCCGCCCTGCAGTATGGTATGCCGTGTGAGCATATCTGCATATTCTGTGTGGGAACACGCAGAAGGATCTGTCGCTGATCGCCTGGGAGCTTACTTGAAGAGGGAGCTTCCGGGCGTTTTGTTTTGACCCGCAAATCAGGATACAAGGGAGGAATCCGGCAATGGACTGGAATGCGATCCAGCAATATTTGCCGCTCTACCAGAAAGCCGCTGTACTTACCGTGCGGCTGGGCGTTGCAGGCATCATTTTTGCCATCATCATTGGCCTTGCCTGCGCAGTGATCCAGTATGACAAGGTGCCCGTTCTGCGGCAGATCGTGGGTGTCTACATCCAGCTGTCCCGCAACACACCGCTGCTGGTGCAGCTGTTCTTCATTTATTATGGCCTGCCCAAGGTGGGCATCCGCACCAATGCCGAGATCTGCGGCATTGCCGGTCTGGCGTTTCTGGGCGGCAGCTACATGGCCGAAGCGTTCCGCAGCGGTCTGGAAGCCATTGAGCCGATTCAGACGGAAAGCGCCTACAGCCTTGGCATGGATCGCTGGCAGACCATGCGCTACATCATTCTGCCGCAGGCCATGTCCACCAGTATGCCGGCTTTCATGGCAAATGTGATCTTCCTGCTCAAGGAGACCAGCGTGTTCAGCGCCATCAGCCTGATGGACCTGATGTTCACGGCCAAGGATCTCATCGGCATGTATTCCAAGACCATCGAATGTCTGTTCCTGCTGGTGGTGTTCTACCTTATCATTCTGCTGCCGGTGTCCATTGTGGGCAGCCTGATCGAAAGGAGGCTGCGCTATGCTGGATTTGGGTCTTGATGTCCTGTTCAAGGGCAAAAACATGGCCCGCCTGCTGGGCGGCCTTGGCGTTGCACTCAAGATCAGTGCCGTCTCGGTGATCATCAGCCTGCCGCTGGGCATCCTGCTGGGCGTGCTCATGACCTCCCGCAACCCCGTTATCAAGGCGGTTCTGCGGCTTTATCTGGAGTTCGTCCGCATCATGCCGCAGATGGTGCTGCTGTTCCTCGTTTACTTCGGCACCACCCGTGCCTTTGGGTGGAACCTTTCCGGCGAGATGGCATCCATCATCGTGTTTGTGCTGTGGGGCACCGCAGAAATGAGCGACCTTGTGCGCGGTGCGCTGATCGCCATTCCGAAGCACCAGTATGAGAGTGCCGAGGCCCTTGGCATGAGCCGGGCGCAGACTTATTGGTACATCATCATTCCGCAGACGGTGCGCCGCCTGATCCCGCTGTCCATCAACCTGATTACCCGCATGATCAAGACCACCAGCCTTGTGCTGATGATCGGTGTTGTGGAAGTGATCAAGGTAGCACAGCAGATCATCGAGGCCAACCGCACCGCCAGCCCCAACGCAGCGTTTGGCATTTATCTCACGGTTTTCGTGTTATATTTCTTCGTATGCTGGCCTATCAGTCTGCTGGCATCCTATCTCGAAAAGAAATGGAAGTGACCGTACATGGCAGAACCTATTTTGACTGTTGAACATCTGATCAAGGCCTATGGCGAGACCCCCGTGCTGGATGATATCAGCTTTGCTGTCAAGCCCGGTGAGGTCATCGTGGTAGTCGGCCCTTCGGGCTGCGGCAAAAGCACGCTGCTGCGCTGCCTGAACGGCCTGGAGCCCACCCAGAGCGGCCGGGTGCGGCTGGGCAATGAGACCGTTGCCTACGGCGGTAAAAATCTGACCCAGCTGCGCCAGCGCATCGGCATGGTGTTCCAGAGCTACGAGCTGTTCCCGCACATGACGGTGCTGGACAATGTGCTTCTGGCACCCACCAAGGTGCAGAAGCGCCCCAAAGCGGAAGTGCAGCAGGAGGCCGAAGCTCTGCTGGACCGCGTGGGACTGCTTGCCAAGAAAAACAGCTACCCGCGTGAGCTTTCCGGCGGACAGAAGCAGCGCGTTGCCATCGTGCGCGCACTGTGTATGCACCCGGAGATCCTTCTGTTTGATGAAGTGACCGCTGCCCTTGATCCGGAAATGGTGCGCGAGGTGCTGGACGTTATGCTGGACCTTGCCAAGCAGGGCAAGACCATGATCATCGTCACCCACGAAATGCAGTTTGCCCGCGCCATTGCCAACCGCGTCATCTTTCTGGATGGCGGCAAGATCGTGGAAGAAGCTGCACCGGCCGAGTTCTTTGACCGGCCCAAGACCGAGCGCGCGCAGCGCTTCCTGCGCACCTTCACGTTTGATGCTGTGAAATGAGTCACAGATCAAGATAAAGACTGCGGGGGTTCCGCAGCCAATGGGAAAGATTTTGTAAAGGAGAATCCATTATGAAACGGTCTAAAATTTCTCGTCGTTCCTTCCTGCTGGGTCTGGGCGCAGCATCCGCTGCTGCCGTTCTGACCGCATGCGGCGGCTCTTCTTCTGCTTCCACCGCAACTGCAGCATCTGGCAGCGCAGCATCCGGCAGCAGCGTGGTCTACCGCACGCTGGATCAGATCAAGGAGTCCGGCACCATCAACATCGGTGTCTTCTCCGACAAGAACCCGTTCGGCTACGTGGATGAGAACGGCGAGTATCAGGGCTATGATGTCTACTTTGCCCGCCGTCTGGGCGAGGATCTGGGCGTAGAGATCAACTTTGTTTCTACCGAGGCTGCCAACCGTATCGAGTATCTGCAGACCGGCAAGGTGGATGTGATCTTGGCAAACTTCACCGTGACCCCCGAGCGCGCAGAGGAAGTGGATTTCGCTCTGCCGTACATGAACGTTGCACTGGGCGTCATTTCTCCGGACAGCAACGTTATCACCACTCTGGACAACTGGAACGCTGACGATCAGATGATCGTCATTTCCGGCACCACTGCTGAGACCTACCTGACCAAGGAGTACCCCAATATTCCGCTGCAGAAGTACGATTCCTATGCAACGGCCAAGAATGCACTGGAGAACGGCAACGGCGTGGCATGGGCCAACGATAACACCGAGGTCATTGCATTTGCAAAGCAGAACACCGGCTACACGGTCGGCATTCCCTCTCTGGGCAGTCAGGACACCATTGCTCCCGCTGTGAGCCAGGGCAACACCACCGTTCTAGATTGGCTGAACGAGGAGATCAAGACTCTGGGCGAGGAGAACTTCTTCCACAAGGACTATGAGGAGACTCTGGTGGATACCTACGGCACCGACTTCGAGGACGAGCTGGTGGTCGAGGGCGGCGAGACCGCTGCCAGCGAGGCAGCAGCTTCTGAGGCTGCTGCTTCCGAAGCAGCTTCCAGCGCAGCCGCACAGTAAATAAATAACATCGAGCGGGCAGGAGAGTGCTGAACCTTTCCTGCCCGTTTTTGCATTGCACCATCTGCCGGAACGTGCTATACTGGAACAAAACAACTCCTGTCCGAAAAAACTTGAAAAAGAGAGGATGTTCCCAATGAAGCGTGCCTATACGAACGGGATCCTGCTGGATGGCACCGAGCAGATGCAGCCGGTAGAGCACAAGATCCTGCTGACCGAGGATGATAAGATCATTGCCATTGTCGATGAGGGCGTGGATCTGGACGGTTGTGAGGTGATCGATCTGCACGGAGGCTATCTGTGCCCGGGCCTGATCAACCTGCATGTGCATCTGGCAGGCAACGGCAAGCCCAGCGCAAAGCCGCGGGACAATGCTGCGCTGGTGCGCAAAATTCTGAGCAATGGCCTGACCCGTGCGGTGGCCTACAGGCTGGTATGCAGCTACGCGAAGCTGGAACTGCTGGGTGGCGTGACTACCATCCGCACCGTGGGCGGCATTGCAGATTTTGACACCCGCTGCCGTGATGATGCCGCTGCAGGCAGACTGCTGGCACCGCGCATCCTTGCTGCCAACGAAGGCATTTCGGTGCCGGGCGGACATATGGCAGGCTCGGTGGCAGTTGCGGCCCATAACAATGCCGAAGCATTGGCTCAGCTCAAAAAGGCCAGCGGACAGAAGGTGGATCTTGTCAAGCTGATGATCACCGGCGGCGTGCTGGATGCCACCGAAAAGGGAACCCCCGGTGAGCTGAAGATGAAGCCGGAAATGGTCAAAGCCGTCTGCGACGAGGCCCACAAGCTGGGCTATACCGTGGCGGCACACACCGAGTCGCCAGAAGGCGTAAAGGTGGCGCTGGAAAACGGCGTGGATTCCATTGAGCACGGCGCAAAGATGGATGATGAGACCATCCGGCTTTACAAGGAGCGGGGAGCCTTTGTGTGCACCACCATCTCCCCGGCGCTGCCCTACGCACTGTTTGATACGGCGGTTTCCGGTGCTTCGGAAAGGGACCAGTATAACGGCAAGATCGTGTTTGACGGCGTGGTGGAAAGCGCAAAGACCGCCCTTGCCAACGGCATCCCGGTGGGATTAGGGAATGATGTGGGCTGCCCCTACATCACCCAGTATGATTTCTGGAGGGAGCTGTGCTATTTTCATAAGTATTGCGGTGTGAGCAACCAGTTCGCCCTGTACACGGCCACCCTGCGCAATGCTCAGCTGGCCGGAGTAGGAGACGTGACCGGTTCCATTGAGCCGGGCAAGAGCGCAGATTTTATTGTGACAAAGCACAACCCGCTGGAAGATCTGCGTGCGCTGCAGCATCTGGAACTGGTGGTCTGCCGCGGCCATGTGATCAAAAAGCCGAACCCCAAGCGGAACAAAACGGTGGATGCCCTGCTGGACCCGTACCTCGAATAATACTGAAAAAGCAAGGAGAGACGATCGGTCTTTCCTTGCTTTTTTCGTTCACATGCCTGCCATCACGGCCATGATGCTTTGCCAGCTCTTGTTGCGGGCAGCGGGCACAGTGGTGCGGCGGCGTGCGGGCGCAGAGCCGGAAGAGACCGTATTCATGGCGGTCATCGGCACCGACGGATGAAAGAACACGGCTGTATCACCGGCCAGCCACTGGGCGGCAAGGCGGGCTGCCTGCGGGTCGGCCTGCAGGGTGCGGCGCTCGGCACCGGCCAGTAGAGGATGGCACCCAGCGGCAGGCTGGGCAGAACATCCTGGCTCCAGTAAGTCCAGCGGGCACCGGCCCCTACAAAACTCTCCACGGTAATAACGGCACCAGTGCGGGCGTTCTGCGGGATGCTGCCCTGATAATTGATACCGGCGCACTGGTAAAGCTCGGCAGTGATGCGTTGGGTGCGGGCCATATCCAGCCTGTCCTCACGGCAGTAGGCGCGGAAATCGGTCTCGTCGATCAGGCCGTCGGCGCTGGAAGGGAAGCGGCCCACCAGCTGGCCATCGGCGTTGTGGCACAGCTGCCAGCCCTTGCGGAACAGCTGGAAGTTCAGGCAGCGGCGACCCATGGTGGAGTAGCACAGAATGGAAGTGCTCTCACCGGGCAGCTGCTTCAGCTCCAGGCAGGCATCGTTGCCGCAGGTGTCCTGCAGCTTTACCGTTAACAGCAGCTGCGCACCGGGGTGCTGAGCTGACATAGCGTTGTGCATGGCATCAAAATAACGGTTGGCATCCATGATCGGTTCCCTCCTGAAACTATAACACAGCAGTTCGTTGTATAACGGATGGGCACTGCGCCAAACGACCCGGTGCACAGCAGGCGGCTTACGCAGGAATGTTTTATTGACTGAACATAGTATAGCATACTTTGCAACAAAAAACAACTATAAGTTTGTAGAAAAACAAAATATTTCCGCGCATCCTGCAACAGTGACCCGAAACATGGTTGTTGCAAGAGTGAATCAGTTGTGCTCTGTATCAAAAACAGCCCACAGACGGCAAGGCCAAAGCCTCCCATCTGTGGGCTGTTCTGGTAAAATATGGTTCAATCGCCCAGTTCACGGATCTCGTTTTGAATCAGCCGCCCGGCCGCGCGGGCCAGTTGGTCCATGCCGCGGATACGGGCCATGTTTTTGCCGTAGATCTGTGCAGCGGCACCGGCAGAGCTGTCCTCACCCATGAACACAGCCGACACCCGGATACCCATGCGCTGCAGCGCACGCACCTGCGCGGCAGTGTCAGCCACACCGGCAGCGTCCTCGTAACCGCAGCCCAGCGGGTTTTCTGCACTGGGCGGGATGCGGCGGCTGTCGTTGGGCGAAGCGTCCGTCAGCACGATGAGCAGATGCCGCGGCGCAGGACCGGGCGCAAACCGCAAAAGGTCGCCTGCTGCCCGCAGGGCAAGGCCGTCACGGTTCCAGCCGGAAGCAAAATATCGGTTGATGTTCTGCAGGTTTTTGTCTGCAAAGCCTTTGAGCACCCGCAGCACGGTGTAGCCCCGCAGGCTGCTGAAGCTGGACACCCGCACCGGGATACCGCAGGCCGCAAGGCTCTGGGCCAAAATGGATCCTTGCGCCGCGATCACTTCCTGACAGTGCAGGCGGGAAGCGGATGCGTCCAATAAAAGGTCTACCGTAAAAGAGGGCTGGTTCTCTTCCTCGGCACACAAAAACACCCGGTCATCGTTCAAAAGTGGTGCGCGCCAGATGCGCCCAGCGTTCAGATTGCCACTGCGGGCAACACGGGCGTTGGGCTGCTGGTGCACAAGGATGCAGTTGCGGATCTGCTCGGTGAGCCGCAGCACCACACTGCGGTGCAGTTCCCGATTTTTGGCGTAATAAGCGCGGTTGCGGTCAGCCTGAAGTTCAGCCTGCTCAGCCAGATGCTTTGCTTCCGGGGTGGGGGCCTGTTCCGGGCTTGGCACGCCGGCACTGAACCACAAATGGCACCCCAGATGGTCGCCCACGCAAAGCTCCTGCTCAGCCTTGCGCAGCCGTTCCGGCGGGTAGAGAGAGCGGCCGAAGCAGCTTTCGATGTAGGCTCTGTCCTGCGCGGCATTCTGCTTCAGGGTGATGTGGGCCCGGCGCTTGTCCACCGCCAGCCCGCCGCCCACAGCATCCACGGAGCTTGAGTGCTCCACGGTCACGCGGTCCGTTTTGATCATCTGGGTGGGCATGGCTTTGGTGGCAAGCTTTGCCAGCAAGCCGTCCAGATGCAGATGCAAAGCTGCTCTCTGGTGCACAGTGCCGTCGAACAGGTTGAATTTTGCGTAGATCGATAAAATTTCGGCTTTCAGCTGTTCCGCTGCCGGAGCTTTTTCCGGGGAAAGAGCCGCAGCAAGGCCGGACTCATAAGGGGTCATCACCGGGTCGGCACGGCCCAGCACACGCCGCCAGCGTGCAGCCTGCATGGTGTACACCAGCTGATTTTTTGCCATCCACTCCTGACGGGAGAGCTTGTATTGAATCGCAAAAAAGTAATCTGCATGGGCATGGCGCAGCGCTTCCAGAACCGGGCGGCGGGGCAGCTCCAGCCGATAGGCTGCATTTTCCAGATACAGCCATGTCATGTCGTCCAGCATGGTCTGCCGCAGATCACCGTCCCATGCGTCAAAGACGCTGCGAATCAGCGCGTCACCGTAATATTTGTGGATGAGGCCCACGACCGTGTTCATGTAAAAATCGGTGGTGCCGTCGGTATAGCGGGCCAGAAACAGCGGCTCAAAGTCATAGGCTCCTGCAGCAGCCCAGACCTGATTGGCCGCACGCCGCTCCTGCGCGGTGTAACTCTGGGCGTCCATCAGCCAAAGAGCTTGGCGGTATCCAGCTTGGCCGGAATGCGCGCTGCGATCACATCACGGATCAGGCCCTGCTCATAGGAGTCAAAGGCTTTGTTGGTGATGCCCATATCCAGTGCCGCGCCTGCCGGGATGCCGCGCCGGATCAGCCGCAGGGCATCCAGCATGCCGCGCAGATCCAGCGCCTTGGTGGAAATTTCCGCACTGTCGCACTTTTTCTGCAGGTCAAGGAACAGCAGTGCAAACTGGCGCACATACTTGGAAGCAAGATCGGGGAACTGCGTCCGCAGCAGCTTTTCCAGATTGTCCTGCGTAATGGTGGGCATCTGGATGACCACGAAACGGGAGGTGAGGGCCTCGTTCAGCTCACGAGTGCCGGCATAACCGTAGTTCATGGTGGCAATAAAGCGGGTCTCCTCCGCCAGCGGGATGCGGTCGTAGCCGGGTACATCGATGGCGCGGCGGAAGTCCAGCACCGCGTGCAGCACGGCCAGCGCTTCGTTTTTGGCCATGTTGATCTCATCCAGCACACCAAAGCCGCCGCACTGGGCGCAGCGGTATACCGGGCCGGGCCGGAACACCACCTGACCGTCCGCAAAAGTGTCCATGCCGATGAGGGATGCTGCATCCATGTTCACATGGAAGGAGATGTCCCACGCAGGACGGTCAAAGGCGGCGGCAAGGTTCTCGGCCAGCACGTTTTTGCCGGTGGCTTTTCCGCCTGCCAGCAGCAGGTTTTCGCCGCAGAGCAGCGCCGCCAGCGCCTGCTCCCACACATCCTTTCCATAATAAGTAAAGGCAGGGGAGGGAATGCGCGGGCGCAGTGCGTCCGACAGGGCATGGGCAGCGCGGTACTGTTGGACTGCTTCCAGCAGAGTGGGGTCTACCCCTTCCTGCTGCAGAGTTTCAAGGAGATCAGACATTTGTACAAACACCTCGATTTTGCCGGTTGTCTGGCACAAACCGGCTGTTCAGCTTTATCATAGCACAATCGTGGGGATTTGTGTAGGGGGCGGGTGGCGAAAAAATAGCAAAGAGAGGCGGCCCCAAACAGGGACCGCCTCTCTTCATGAAGAAAGAAGAAATGGAAAAACGCTTAAGTTGTGCCGGAAAACCGCGCTGGATCAGGCATTATCCAGACCCGCCATCTGCTTGACGGCCTTCATGGCGAAGGTCAGGGTGCGGCCCATGGCTACACCGGCCATCAGGCAGGGGTAGTTGTTGGCAAAGAAGCTGCCGGACATATCACCGGTGATATACAGGCCCTCCATGGGCTGGTTGTTGTTGTCCAGCGCCTGACCCTTTTCGTTGATGGCAATGCCCTGCTCGGTGGTCAGCAGAGAGGCACCCAGCCAGCAGCCATAGAAGGGCGCAGTGCGGATGGCACTCAGGCGGTAAGCAGGCTTGCCGAAATCCTCATCGTTCTGTTTATCGTACAGCTCATTGTAACGTTCCACGGTAGCAAGGAAGGTGTCCTTGGCAGCACCGGTAAAGCCCATCTTGTCAGCCAGCTCGTCCAGCGTATCGCACTTGAACAATGCTCCGGCCTCAATAGCCTCGTCCATCTTACCCTGAATGTACTTCTCGCCGCCGTTGCGGGTCTGGGCAGAGCAGCCGATGGTGTGGAAACGTTTTGCGTCCTCCAGAATGTTGGCATCGCAGATCTGTGCGTAGACGCGGCCCGGCTGGTGGGCAGCAGCGTAGACGATATCGTTGTAGGGGCAGCTCTCGTTGGCAAAGCGCTCGCCGTTGCGGTTCACCTTCAGGAAGGGCTGGGTACCGGGGTTGTACTGGCGGATCTTGCCGGGGAAGGCCTTGCCGCCAAAGGCGGAGTCACTGTCCACGTAGCCTGCATCCACGCCGGGAGCCACGATGCCGCGGTCAAACAGCATGGGAGCAGCTTCCTTGTCCAGATTGGCACCGGCCCACACGGCAGCGCGGATGCCGTAGCCCTTGTCGGCAGGAGAGTAGGAGCAGGCGGTGGTGACGCTGGTGCCCAGCGGGTCCAGCTGTTCCATCATGTAGGGGTTGCCGGGGAAGCCGCCGCAGGCCAGCAGAACGCCCTTGTTGGCGTTGTAGCGGATGAAGTGGTCATCCTCGGTGCTCTGGGCGATGATGCCGGTAATGCGGCCCTCGCTGTTCTTTTCCAGCTTGGCCAGACTGGTCTTGAAGTCTACATCGTAGCCCAGCTCCTGAATGTACTGCAGCAGCAGCTCATTACGAGCCAGACCAGACTCGCGTTCGCTTGCCATGTAGTTGTGCTCCTGCACAGGGAAGAGGTAGTCGGTGTTGTGCTCCGCGTTCTCTGCGGGCCATGCAGCCTCGCTGCCAGAGGTGAAATCGCACACCCAGCCGTACTTGTCTTCCAGAATGCTGCGCATGAAATCGTGCATAGCGGCAGACTCGTTGATCCAGGTCTTGACGACGCGCTGGTCGCACTTGCCGGAGGCATAGCGGGAGATCTCGCTCAGCAGCTTGGCGCGGTCGGCGGGCTGCTCACCGGCGGCCTTGGCAGCAGCGGAGTCGATCGCGCCGTACCAGTGGCGGGTGTCCTGTACGTTGGCATTCTGCTCAATGACACGGAAGTTTAAGCCATTCTTGGCAGCATAGGCGGCAGCAAACATACCGCCGTTGCCTGCACCCACAATGAGAATGTCGGTGTCTACGGTCTCGGTGATGGCAGCCTCGTCGATATCGGGTTCTTTGCCCAGCCAGTCGTTTGTGTCGCCTGTGGGCAGCTGCACGCTGGACACCACAGCCTCACCCTTTGCCTGTGCATAGCAGCTCTTGGCAGCCTTCATCACAGCATCGGAGGTGATGGTAGAGCCGGAAACGCCGTCGATTTCGGCAGAACCGGCAGAAAGCAGCTGCTCACGCAGCTCATCGGCAGCGGC
>ENA-OPAV01001424-OPAV01001424.1-human-gut-metagenome-genome-assembly--contig:-NODE-1424-length-16189-cov-3.020330_pt1 | contig 16189 bp, 8 predicted proteins | sample MGYA00241056_ERZ501428 | MGnify/ENA primary metagenome ERZ501428 (study PRJEB25962, sample SAMEA2042621) | human gut metagenome | biome: human gut; feature: human-associated habitat; material: faeces... | reverse complement strand
CCTGCCATGGTCGAGCACTGAAATATATGTGCCATCCGCTTTTCACATATGAAAGAAAATATAATCATTTGAGTGTCCTACGTCGATCTGCGACCATATTCTTTTAAACCAGTTCAGTTGCTCACCCGCTCGAGTAGGCAAATACTTTCTACATGTGTCGTATGAGAAAACTGATCAAACGCCTGCCACTTTATGAGTTCATACTTCTCCTCACACAGTATCTTCAAATCCCTTGCCAATGTTGCCGAATCGCAGCTCACATATACAATCCTCTCCGGTGACATAGCAAGCATTGTGTCCAGGCACTTCTCATCACAGCCCTTTCTTGGAGGGTCAACGACTATCACATCCGGGCAAAGCATATCTGTACGTCCGGTGTTTTTTGTATCATCAGTGATTTTCTCAGTTTTCTTTGCATTCTCATAAAACTGTGGCAGCACCTCCTCAGCCTTTCCTACGAAAAACTGTGCATTTGTGATGCCATTGAGCTTCGCATTGTTTTTGGCATCCTCGATTGCCTGAGGCACTATTTCCACTCCGTACACCTGCTTTGCCTTCTGTGACAAAAAGAGCGATATGGTACCGATACCGCAGTAGAGATCCCAGACATTTTCATTTCCTGTGAGCCCTGCAAATGCAAGTGCTGTGCTGTAGAGCTTTTCTGTCTGCTTCGGGTTTACCTGATAGAACGACTGTGGCGAAATCTGATATGTGATGCCTGTCCCCTGTGGTGTGAAATCAGGGTAAGAAAGCAGATGGATGGTGTCCTCAATATATGGTCTTCCCCATATGCAGACCGTCTTTTTGCCAAGGATGACATTTGTGTTTTCCTTGTTGATATTGTAGGAAATGGATGTCATTCCATCGATTTTTGAGAGTCTTTCGCACAGTATATCTGCTACATTCCCGGCTCGGCGTTTTGCTTCAAGACTGTCCCCATTTATCACAAGACACACCATAATCTGCTTTGATGTAAATCCATATCTGATAAGCACATGGCGCACGAGCCCTTTGTGTGTGTTCTCGTCATACGGCGTGATGCCGCACTCATTCATCCATTCCTTTATGATATCCAGTATCTCTTTGTTTTGCGGCACCCCAAGCCTGCAGTCCTCGACCGGGATGATATTGTGGCTTCGCGATGCATAAAAGCCTGTCACTATATTGCCATCCCTGTCATATCCCACCGGAAACTGTGCCTTGTTGCGGTAGCGGTATGGATTGTCAGCGCCAACAGGCGGCTGCATTTTACTGTCCAGCTTTGCCTCGGAAAATCCACCTATACGCATGAGATTGTTGCGCACCTTATTATTTTTAAATTCAAGCTGCTTTTCATAGGAGAGCGCCTGTATCTGGCAGCCTCCACACCTCTTGTGCAGCTCACATTCCGGCTCAACGCGAAAAGTGGAAGGGGTCTTAATCTCTTCCACTCTTGCGTAGCCATAGTTTTTCTTTAATTTTGTTGCGCGGGCTGTTATGACGTCACCAATCAGTGCATCCTTTACGAAAAAGGTCATGCCATCATAATGTCCGATACCCTCGCCATCTGTTCCCATATCTGTTATTTCAAGTTCAAATATGTCATTTTTTTTCATGCTTTTCTCTTCTTTATTTATATATATAATTACTCTTTATAATGTTTGTATCCGGCGCAAGCTTTCACACCAAAAATCACACCGTAGCTATATTAAATATTGTCCGCTTTTTACACACTTGTTCTGCGGAAATTTGTCTCCATAAATCTGTTGTAGCCCTGCCACTTTGTATCGTTTTCAGGCACATTTACAAGCAGCTCCCTGAAGGTCTCCATCTTGGCATCTATGTTGTCTGCAAAGCTAAGTGCCAGTGCCTCGACAAGTGCCGGCTTTTTCGGAGAGCCAAACTCAAGCTCGCCGTGGTGAGCAAGTATACAGTGCTTCAGCTCGTTTGCGAGCACTACCGGGAAGCCGTCGATGCTCTTAATCGCATCGCCTACCCACTCTGCACCAATCATGATATGTCCGAGGAGCTGGCCTGCGTCTGTATAGTCATTCTCCGGGAAAGTAGAAAGCTCCTTTAATTTTCCGATATCATGGAAAATAGCTGCTGTAAGAAGCAGGTCACGGTTTAAAACCGGATACATTTTTGCAAAATAATCACAGTTCTTCGTCACACCGAGTGTATGCTCCAAAAGACCTCCTACAAAGCCGTGGTGCACGCTCTTTGCGGCTGAATGGAACTTGAAACGGCGCTCAAACTCCTTATTGTCAAAAAAGCTATGTAAGAGCTGTGACAGGTACTGATTCTTTACAGAGCCGATAAAGCCCATGAGTTCCTTATACATGACCTCGACATCCTTATCGCTGACCGGCAGATAATCCGCAGGGTCATATTCTCCCTCGTTCACCTTTCTCGCACGCTTTATGGAGCACTGCAAATTGCCCTGAAAGCTTGTGATATCACCGGTTATGGCTATGTAATCCATTGCATCAAATTCCTCAATGCCTACTGAGCCAACATCCCATATCTTGGCATCCAGCGTGCCTGTCTTATCCTGCAGGATAACATTGTCATAAGGCTTTCCGCTTTTGGTCATGGCTGTCTGCTTGCTCTTGCATAAAAAAATCTCATTGATTCTCTCTCCCTCGCGGAGAGTTGAAATATACTTCATATATCCTCCTAATTTCGGCTAATTCATCACTCCGATTTTCACCTGACAGGTAATCTCCGTGTAGCCGTTGCTTCCTTTTCTCTTTACTTTCAGATTGCAGGTATCCTCAGGCTTTTGCTTCATAAGCTGTGTGTTGTACGCGGACACATTCGACACCTCTGTATTGTTTACCGCAACTATCACATCTCCGCTTTGAAGCCCCGAGACAAATGCTGGTGAATCCATGGTAACCTGCTTTATATAAACACCCTTTGGGATGTTATATCTGTTTGCTATTTTTTCTGTAACTGTAGTACAGGTGATGCCTATGTACGGCACATCTGCGCCGCTCTCGAGCTTTTCAATGACAGGTGACAGGTCGCTTATGCTGACAGCCGTGAGCGTATTGTTTTCCTCCGCCGGATTGAAATCCTGCAGCGAAAGCCCTATGACCTGACCATCTGTATTAATCAGTATACCGCTCTGTAACTTGTTGCTTGCGATATCTGTGGTGAGCACCGAGTAATTGTTGTCCTGCGCCGACAGCTCGTTGGTTGTTGACGTTACAAGACCTGTGAGAATGGCATAGTTTGCCTCAAGTGCAATGACAGATGCTCCTCTTGAAACAATATTTGAATTACCAAGCTCCGCAACCGCTATAGCCCTTATTGTGGCGTCGTCCAGAAGCGACTTATCCACGGAAATGATTGCTATACCTGTATTGCTGTCATACTTGACCAGCGCAGCATCAGCCATCATGTCGTTTACAAAGGTTACACTAAGCTTATCCGCCTTATCCACCACATTTTTCTCTGTCAGAATGATTAGCTGCTTTCCATTGTCCCTCAGTATCACTCCCACTCCCTGACCCTCGGTCTCATAGGAATTATTGAAAATATCAGTGGCATCTGTCACACCCGTGACTCCTACTACAAATTTCGTGGCCGAAGTGCCCACTCTGTAGAGCTGGTTCTGCACTGCCTGATAATCTGCGAGTGTAGGCTGATAGGTCTGCGAAGACGACTCCGAAGAAGTGCCGGACTCTGTGCTTTGTGTACCATTTTCACTATATGCATCACTGCTGTCATCTATGCCTGACTGCTGTGTGGCTGTCTGCACATCATTATTATTTTTTCCATCTGAAGCTTTTTTTGATTGTCTGTTGATAACCGGCAGAAATATAGCAAAAACAATACTTGCAGCCACTGCAAATGCCACTCCGCAGAGTGCTGCTGTGCCTGCTTTTTTTGCAAGTCTTTTTTTATTCAGCGGTTTATCCTTTATCTTTTCTCTGATAAATTGCTCCATATTGTCACCCTGATTAGATGTCTTTAGTTACTATTTTACATTATATTCTGAATTATATTGCGTTGCAACCATATTTTTTGAGTACGACCTTGTGGCATGTACCCGCCGGACTGCTGCAAGCCCGTACTTTTTGGCTCGTTTAACAAACCGGTTCGTTATGTATTAAACTTTATGTTATCATCTTGTAATTATCATTTAATACATATTTATTATGGTTTTTTTGAAGATTTTCAGCTATAATATGATAAGCTATACAGTAAATATAAATTTAATATTTAACTACCGAAATATAAGGATATAGAAATGAATAAAAAAGTTTACAAAACATTGGAATATAACAAAATCCTCACCATGCTAAGCAGCTACGCAGCATGTGATGAGACAAAGAAAAGGTGTCTTTCGCTTGAGCCTATCACCGATTTATACGAAATCAGACATCTGCAGACCACCACTGCCGATGCACTAAGCCGCCTGTACAAGGACAGCGGAGTGTCCTTCGTTGGCATACACAATGTACATGCTTCCCTAAAGAGGCTTGATATCGGTGGTGCTCTGAATACGACCGAGCTTCTTCGCATCTGCAGTCTTTTGGAGGTTGCAAAGCGCGTGAAGGCATATGGCAGAAGCGCCATGGATAATGAGAAGCAGGATTCACTCTCCGGTCTGTTTGCAGGGATTGAACCGGTTTCTGCGCTCTGCGATGAGATTAAGAGGTGCATTTTATCTGAGGAAGAGATTGCCGATGATGCGAGTCCTGAGCTTTTTAAGATAAGAAAGAGCATACGCGGCATGAACGACAGAATCCATGCGCAACTCACCAAGCTCATGAACAACAGCACAACGAGGACATATCTGCAGGATGCGGTTGTGACCATGCGCGACGGCAGATATTGTCTGCCTGTAAAGGCTGAGGCTAAGGGCAATGTACCCGGCATGATGCACGACCAGTCATCTACCGGCTCTACCCTTTTTATCGAGCCGATGGCTGTCGTCAATTTGAATAACGAGCTCAAGGAGCTTTTCATAAAGGAGCAGGAGGAGATTGAAAAAATCCTTGCAGCGCTCAGCGACAAGGTTGCCATGAATGCAGCTGCTTTGGAGCAGGACTATGAGATTCTTTCAGAGCTTGACTTCATTTTTGCAAAGGCAAATCTGGCTAAATCATATAACGGTGTGGCACCGGAGTTCAACACCGAGGGACATATCAATATCAGAAAGGGCCGTCATCCGCTTTTGGATGCTAAAAAAGTTGTCCCTATAGATGTACGGCTCGGCGAGGAATATAAGCAGCTTATCATCACCGGACCAAATACCGGCGGTAAAACGGTTTCACTAAAGACTGTCGGACTTTTGACTCTCATGGGTCAGGCAGGTCTTCACATTCCTGCGGCTGACAGGTCAAAGCTCGCCATCTTTGAGGATGTCTTTGCGGATATAGGCGATGAGCAGAGTATTGAGCAAAGTCTCAGTACCTTCTCGTCTCACATGACCAATATCGTAAAAATTCTTGAAAAAGCTGACGACAGAAGCCTTTGCCTGTTCGATGAGCTCTGCTCGGGAACCGACCCGACAGAGGGTGCGGCACTTGCCATATCAATTTTAAACAAGCTGCACCAGTATGGTGCCATCACCATGGCCACCACACACTACAGTGAGCTGAAGGTATATGCGCTTTCCACAGACGGTGTGGAAAATGCCTGCTGTGAGTTCAATGTGGAGACTTTAAGCCCTACCTACCGCCTGTTAATCGGTATTCCTGGAAAGAGTAACGCATTTGCAATCTCATCAAAGCTTGGTCTGGACGAAAACATCATCGAGGATGCAAAAAGCAGAATTAATGATAACGACCTTGATTTTGAGGATCTGATTGCAAGCCTCGAGTCACAGCGACAAACTATCGAAAAGGAACAGCTTGAAATCAACAGCTACAAGGCCGAGATTGAAAAGCTCAAGAAACAGCTCGAAGAGAAAAATGAGCGCATAGACAAGAGCAAAGACAAGATTTTACGCGAGGCAAATGAGGAAGCCTACAAGATACTGCAGGATGCAAAGGAGCTCGCCGACAAAACCATCCGCAATTTCAACAAATACGGACAGGGGCAGGCTCCTATGAGTCAGATGGAAAAAGAGCGCTCTGCCCTTCGTGACAAGATGAATGACAAGGAAAAGAAGCTGTCAGACATCAAGAAAAACACTGCCAAGGCAAATCACAAGGCGCCTAAGAAGCTGCGTATCGGTGATTCTGTGCTTGTGCTCTCCCTCAATCTGAAGGGAACTGTCCACACTCTGCCAAACGCCAAGGGCGATTTGTATGTGCAGATGGGTATACTGCGCTCGCTGGTTAATATTAATGACCTCGTGCTCTTAAACGACGATGTCTCCCCTGCCAAGAAGTACGGCGGCAGCGGAAGCAAGATAAAGATGAGCAAGTCAATGTCAGTTTCATCAGAAATCAACCTGATAGGAAAGACTACGGATGAGGCACTTGCTCTCTTAGATAAATACTTAGACGACGCATATATCGCTCATCTTTCATCAGTGCGCATTGTCCACGGAAAAGGCACCGGTGCACTGCGAAAGGCTGTGCATGGACTCCTTAAGAGGACAAAAACTATTGCGGAATACCATCTCGGTGAGTTTGGTGAGGGCGATGCCGGAGTAACCATCGCAACCTTTAAATAACGACAATGTACTTTTACGGAATATAAATAATTTTCAAGAAGGAGATTAGAAATGGCTGTTAAACAGAAAATACTGATAGTAGACGACGACAACAATATAGCAGAGCTTATATCTCTATATCTGACCAAGGAATGCTATGACACCAAAATCGTAAATGACGGTGAGCAGGCGCTTATCGCATTTGAGCACTACAAGCCAAACATGCTTCTTTTGGACCTCATGCTTCCGGGCATAGACGGCTATCAGGTATGCCGTGAGATACGTGCAAAGTCCGATGTGCCGATTATCATGCTCTCCGCAAAGGGCGAGGTATTTGACAAGGTTTTAGGCCTGGAGCTTGGCGCCGACGACTATATACTCAAGCCCTTTGACTCAAAGGAGCTTGTGGCAAGAGTCAAGGCCGTGCTCAGACGCTTCCAGCCTGCAAAGCCGGAGGCCTATGCTTCCGTAGATATCAAGTGTGTGGAGTACCCGGGGCTTATTGTAAATCTGTCCAACTACTCTGTCACTTATGACGGACAGCAGATTGATATGCCGCCAAAGGAGCTTGAGCTTTTATATTTTCTTGCCTCATCTCCAAATCAGGTGTTTACAAGGGAGCAGCTTCTGGACAACATATGGGGCTATGAATATGTCGGCGACACCCGCACTGTCGATGTGCATGTAAAGCGTCTCCGCGAGAAAATCAAGGACAAGCCAACCTGGCGCATCGCAACTGTCTGGGGCATCGGATACAAGTTTGAGGTAAAATAAATAATGAAACATACCATCTACACTAAGCTGTTAATCAGCTACCTGATTTACGGTGTCATCGCTTTTTTCATTATATGCACCTTTACACAGCATCTCACCACAGACTATATTGAAAAGCAGGAGGCATCCAATCTCTACAGGGAAGCATCCATCATTGCAGGTGATTACGCCGCCGAATACTTTGGCTCATCCATGTCGCTTAGCGATTTCCAGAATCACATGAAAATCGTAGCCGACTATATGGATGCCAAGGTATGGGTGGTCAGCCCTGACGGTGAGCTGCTCATGGACTCAGATGATCCGACAATAGGCATTGATACCCAAAATGACAGTTCTAAGCCTGTAGTGATAAATGGCTTTGATGTCACCGATTTTGGCAGCAACAACTATATGATTGGAGATTTTTATGGCTCCTTCAAGCATAGGATGCTGTCCGTATTTTCCCCGGTAAATGTCTCGTACCAGAATATCGGCTACATAGTCATTCACAAGACAATGAGCCATATCACGGCAGGTGTAAACGGTTTTATGAATATCTCCTTTTACACTGTAGCGCTCATTTTTGTAGTGGCATTTATTATGCTTGTCACGATGAGCCGCTCCATTTACCGTCCTATCTCCAAAATCACAAAGACCGCAAAGAAGTATGCAAAGGGCGATTTCACTGCCCAGATTGATGTACATTCCAATGACGAAATCGGCTATCTGGCAAACACACTAAACTACATGGCAACTGAGCTTGATACGCTTGAGGAGGATCAGCGCAAGTTTGTTTCCAACGTGTCACACGACTTTCGCTCCCCTCTTACCTCGATAAAGGGCTACGTGGAGGCCATGCTGGACGGAACCATTCCTGTTGAGATGCAGGATAAATACTTAAACATCATACTTTTTGAAACCGAGAGGCTTAATAAGCTCACCAAGAGTCTTATCGATCTGAACCAGTTCGGTCATCACGGCATACATCTGGATATTGCTGATTTTGACATCAATACAATGATCCGCACGACAATCCTTACCTTCGAGGGTAAATGCAGTGAGAAGGGCTTAAGCTTTGACCTGCTGCTCACAGGAAAAGAGCTTTTCGTGCGCGGTGATATGGTCAAAATCCAGCAGATTCTTTACAACCTGATTGACAACGCTGTGAAGTTTTCAAATAATGATTCGAGTATCAAGATTGAGACGAGTATCAGAAATGAAAAGGTGTTTATATCAGTAAAGGATCACGGTATCGGTATACCGAAGGACAGCCTTTCTAAGATCTGGGAGCGCTTCTACAAGAGTGATTTATCCCGCGGAAAGGATAAGCGCGGTACGGGACTTGGCCTGTCTATAGTTAAAGAAATTGTGCAGGCGCATGGTGAGAATATAAATGTGATAAGCACTGAGGGTGTGGGAACTGAGTTTATATTTACGCTGCCGCTCAGCAAAAAAGAAGGGTGAGGCGCAGCTCATCAAATGATTGGTGGTGGGCGCCTCGCTTTTTAGGTTGTGAAGCTGCCGGCATAGCACACAGTATATTCCTCAGAAAAATGTGAAGTCAGCCGCGGTTCTTTATCCGGACAGGTTACGATTTTATTTATGTTTTCTTTCTTCTTTAATTTATGGAACTCCGCGGCAGTTCACATTTTTCTTCGGAACACACTGTATGCTCTCCGGCTAATTCAGGTTTATGAGCGAGGCGCTTTGCTACCTTACATTTTGGCAGTGCCGGACTTATTTCACTGGCGTGAAATTTTGTCCGGCACTTTTTACTTTTTAAATTTAAAGCTCATTTCACTTATGCGAAATGAGCTTTATTTTATATCATATTCTTATGGTTCATATTTGCTGCCGAACGGGTCGGTTACTGTGTAGTCTCCGCCGGATATGTCGGCTGTGGTTTCAAAGTCTGTGATGTCCTGATTTACGGTACCCTCGAACAGGTCATATGTGAAGGTGTAGCCCTGTGCCGATACTGCTTTGACATATATTTTGATATTGCTTGCGGCTGTGACAGGGATCAAGTCTTCGATTTTGACTGTGCCTTCGAGGCTATGGAGCTTACCGTCATCCTCTTTTGAGGCATCAGAGGTATCATTTTCCGTGTCATTCTTTGAACCATCTTTTTTGGCATCATCCTTCCGACTTAAGGCGGATGTGATGGAATCTGTGTCTGCAGAGTCTGCACTATCCGTGCCGTTTTCTGCCAACAGCTGTCTGATATCATAAGTCTTTAGCTCTGTATCTGAGCTTGCAACTACGAGCTGCACACTGTTAAAGTCAAAGTAATCATTTCCCATGACCGCTACATCTACATCCGTGCCAAGCTTTATGCTGCCATTGTCAAAGGTTGGTTTATCGGCAAGTATGCCGGATGCTACATTTTTGAACACTGATGTCACACCTTCAAACTTATCGAGCACCTCTGTGCTTCTCTTATTTCCGTCAACAAACAGAAATGTCACATTGCCTGCATAGTCCTCCGACAGTGGAAGTGTGGCCTCGCCCGTATACTTGATGCCGTCTAGCTCGAGCGGTATCTCGTTTGTACCGAAAAATACACTGGTTTTTGTATCCTCTGTGTACTCCTTTGGCACCACCGAGACAGAGACTGTGTATGTCTTATCGGTAAAGTCTGCACTTTTTAAGGAAATATCCCAGTCTGTTATGAGGCTGGCCTCCTCCTCAAGGGTGGACTTGATATCATCCTGCATGGTCTGCACATCGGAAAGTATCACCGATGTGTTGTCTGAGGTATATGACATCTGTGTCTCGAGCTTTTTTATCCTGTTATTAAGTAATACTGCCCCCGCAATAAGTGCGGCGAGCAGTATTATGGTAATCGCATTGAAAATATTTTTTTTCAAATTCATATTATAGTGTTATTCCTCATCTTCCTCTGCAGCCACAGCTATTCCAAGCTCCTCAAGCTGCTTTGGATCAACAGTTCCGGGTGCCTCTGACATGAGGTCCGAAGCATCCTTTACCTTAGGGAATGCAATAACCTCCTTGATATTGTCTGTATGCAGCATATGCATGCAGATACGGTCAACACCGAAGGCAAGTCCTGCGTGTGGCGGTACGCCATATGAGAATGCATCAAGCAGGAATCCAAACTGCTCATGTGCACGCTCCTTTGTGAAGCCAAGCACCTCAAACATCTTCTCCTGGATGTCATCCTGATGGATACGCACTGAACCTCCACCGAGCTCTGTACCATTGAGTACGATATCATATGCCTTTGCACGAACTGCGCCCGGATCTGAGTCTATCTTGTCCCAATCCTCCTCCATAGGCATAGTGAATGGATGATGCATTGCCATAAATCTGTTTTCCTCATCAGACCACTCAAGGAGTGGGAACTCTGTTACCCAGAGGAAATTGTACTTGTTCTCATCAATCAGGCCAAGCTCAGCTCCGAGCATGAGACGAAGTGCTCCAAGTACATTCCATACGATTTTATTCTTGTCTGCTGCGAAAAGGAGTAAATCTCCCGGCTTTCCGTTCATCTTTGCAACAAGTGCATCAAGCTCAGCTTCTGTCATAAACTTGGCAAATGATGACTTGTATGTGCCATCCTCATTGATGCACAGATAAGCAAGTCCCTTTGCTCCACAGCCCTTTGCATGCTCTACAAGCTTGTCAATCTTCTTACGAGGCATCTTTGCCTGTCCCTCTACATTGATACCGCGGACAGAGCCACCGTTTTCAAGAGCTCCTGTGAATACTCCAAAGCCACAGTCCTTTACCACATCCGAAACATCGCAAAGCTCCATACCAAAGCGTGTATCAGGCTTGTCAGAACCAAATCTGTCCATAGCCTCCTGCCAAGGCATACGCTTAAACGGAATCTCAACATCCACATTTATGACCTCTTTAAAAAGGTGCTTTAACAGTCTCTCATTTACCTCGATTACATCATCGATATCTACAAATGAAAGCTCCATATCTGCCTGTGTAAACTCAGGCTGTCTGTCTGCACGCAGATCCTCGTCACGGAAGCATCGTGCAATCTGGAAATATCTGTCATAGCCTGAAGCCATCAGAAGCTGCTTAAAGAGCTGTGGTGACTGAGGGAGCGCATAAAAATGTCCGTGGTGTATACGGCTTGGCACGAGATAGTCTCTGGCGCCCTCCGGTGTAGACTTGCAAAGGATTGGTGTCTCTATCTCCAAAAATCCCTCGTTTGCCATAAAGTCACGCATCACGCGAAGCACATTGCTTCTGAGCATGAGATTTCTCTGGATATCAGGGCGGCGAAGATCCAGATAACGGTATTTAAGTCTGATGTCCTCGCTGGTCTTTGAATTCTCCTCAATATGGAATGGAGGTGTCTGTGCCTCTGAAAGCACTCTGATCGATGTAGCGATAACCTCGATATCACCTGTCTTTAAGTTCTCATTGACAGCAGCTGTTCTCTTCTGAACAGTTCCCTCAACTGCGATGACGAACTCACTTCTTAAGGCGCCTGCCTTTTCAAAGCCCTCTGCACCTACATTTTCCTCACCGAATACTATCTGAAGTATTCCGCTTCTGTCTCTTAAATCTACGAAAATGAGACTTCCTAAATTTCTTCTCTTCTGTACCCAGCCCATCACGGTAACCTTCTCACCGATATTGGCATTTGATACCTCTGTACATCTATGGCTTCTATGTAAGCCCTGCATTGATTCTGCCATTTTATGCTCCTTATATTTCTACTATATATTTATTCTAATAACTGTTTGGTACCGCTGCTGCACAGCTAATCTGCTGCTTATCAGATTCCTATCTGTTAAAGAACTCAACAAACTCCTCGTAGCCCTCTTTCATAAGCTGCTCCTTCTGGAATTTTTTGTTCTTGTTCATGCGCACAACAAGCACCTGCTGTCCGTTTGCTCTTGCGTCTTTTGCCTGGTTCATGACATCAACAAGCTTGTCTGCCGGATATTTCTTCTCAACCAGATAAGCCACCTTCTTTGGACTCTCAGGAATCTTGAAGCCGCTCTCCATGAGAAGCAGGATAATTCTCTCAAAACCGATTGAAAAACCACAGGCAGGTACATCATTTCCGGTGAACTTTCCAATCATCTTGTCATATCGTCCGCCACCGCCACAGGCTGCGCCAAGCTCAGGCATTGATATCTCAAAAATAGTTCCTGTGTAGTAGCTCATTCCACGAACAAGTGTAGGGTCAAATACGAGCTCAAACTTTGCTCCCTTTGTGGCATTGACAGCAGTAGCTATCTCTGTCATATTTGTAACCACTTCTTCGTCTAAATATTCACCGAGCTTTTCTGAAAGTATATTTACACCCTCAGTGACATCCCTTGTCTGCTCCAAAAGCTTGAACAAATCAAGATATTTGTCAATATTTTCCTGTGGATAGCCATCCTGTGCAAGCTCACTTGCAACGCCTTCCACTCCTATCTTGTCCATCTTATCGAGTGTGATAAATACGCTGTCGTAGTCCTCCTCAGCAAAACCACTGTAAGCAGCCATTGCCTTTAGGATTCTTCTCTCGTTGATTCTTATCTCAAAGTTCTCGAAGCCGAGTCTGCCGATTGTGGTAGTGGTTGCTGTAATCAGCTCTATCTCTGCCAGATTGCTTGGCTCTCCGAGTATATCTATATCACACTGTGTAAACTGTCTGTAGCGGCCTCTCTGAGGTCTGTCTGCTCTCCACACACTGCCCATCTGAAGTGCCTTAAACGGCGATGGCAGGTTGTTGGCATTGTTTGAATAATATCTTGAAAGTGGCACTGTAAGGTCATAGCGCATTCCAAAGTCTACTACATCCGACTCTTCCTTTGCTGTCTCCAGATTCAGCTTCTCGCCTCTCTTCATTACCTTGAAGATCAGCTTCTCATTTTCTCCGCCCTGCTTGCTTGTGAGATTTGCTATATTCTCCATGCATGGTGTCTCTATCGGTGTAAATCCGAAGCTTCTGTATGTATCCTTGATCACGCTTGTCACATAATCACGGATTTCCATCTCTGCAGGTAATATATCCTTCATGCCGTTGACCGGCTTTTTGCTCAGTGCCATTTGGTTTCCTCCATCTATATTAAAATATTGAATTCATTAGCTATTCTATTATACTTTTCGGTTTTGCAATCGTCAAGGGTTTATGGCAATTATACGGGCTGCAAAGATAACGAGCATCTGCTGTGAACGGTTGCAAATGCTAATGCATATCTACTGCGGCGGATTGCAGATGCCACACGGAGACAAGCCCATGGATTTTGCTTCATCAAGCGTTACCTCTGTGTCACTCTTTTTCAAGGTCCGACAGCCCGCCCGGTGGTATTTCTTGCCGGTTGCTGTGATATGAACCATCGTCTCGCTGTTTGAGGAATCTGCAGCGCTATTTTCTGCTGCTGAGCTGTCTGAGCCTGATGATGTAATTCCTGTGGTGCCATCCAGCCAGCTGTCACCATTCTCATAGTTTATTCCGACTCCGGGCTGCACATTATAGCAATAGACATTAAAAAGTATGCCACCACCGTTATCCTCAACCGACTTTGCCTCTATAAGAACACCATTTGCAACTAGATTGCTGCCCGAGAACATCGGAGTCACTCTGTAAAGCACATGATTGCCTGTATTGTTTACATAATCCGCTACCAGATTCTCAAACGGCAGCATGCCCTCCACATTCAGGTATCTCGTGCCGGTAATAAGGTTCTTCGGATTGGCATTCTCCCCGGCAAGCTGATAGCCAATAAGATGACAACGATTATATAAATACCTGTCCTTTATCACATCATACTTCACCGTATGCCAGCCTGATGGCTTTATCATGCCTATCTTGCCACGCTCCTCAGTCGGCATGATATCTCTGCAGATATTGGCATAAGCCACACCGCATCTGCCAAGTGAATCCAAATCACTGTAATTTTCAAAAGCAGTGGTAGTCATATCGCTGTCCGTAAAAAAAGGCTCATTATTGTTGACAGCCACGTATGCCTTGCCATCATATGCCGGAATCGCATCGAGGGAAACGTAGGAATTGTTATTTACCAGATCCTCCTGTGGCTTTCCTGAATCCGCCTGTCCTGTACCGTTAGCACCTGAATCATCTTCCGCCGGATCACTTCCACTCTGTGCACCATCCACATTATCCTTGCTGCCTAAAGCACCGGAAGAATCCTCCCCTGCCACTTCAGCTCCTGCGGCATACCCGGCACCTTCAGTGCCGGATAAATCAGCGGAGGCACAGCCTGTAAAAATTGTAGCAATTGCAAGTAACTCACATAGTGCAATTGCTGCTGTTTTCCTTAACTTTAGCCATATGCTCATATAAAATCACTCTTTCTATCAATCGATTGATATTGGATTTTCCCTAATTACAATAAATTAAATGAATACTTAAATTACTAAACCTAATATACTTTTATTTCCTCGCTTCATTTATTATAGCAAACATTTGTTTGTTTTTCAACCCTTGCTGTAAAGCTATACATTTCCGTTTGCACCACGACCGGGCGAGGCTTACGGCCCGAACCAACTAAAAAAGCCACCCCAGGCATAACACCCGGTGTGGCTTTTAATCATGTATTATGAAATTATACGAATCACCTAATGTGAATCAATACTGCTATATTGCAGAACAAATCTACTCGCAAAGCTTAGAAAACTCATCCGCAACAAACTGAACCTTGGTTCCGATAATAACCTGAACAGAATTCTTGCCAGGCTTCATAACGCCTGCAACACCTGCAGATTTAATCTTCTTGTCATCAACCTGAGTGATATCCTTAACCTCAAGTCTGAGTCTTGTGATGCAGTTGTCAATGCTTGCAATATTGTCTTTGCCACCGCAGCCCTCAAGAATAGTCTTTGCTACTGCTGTGTAGTCATTGTTAGAAAGCACTGCCTTCTTCTCTGCCTCGACATCATCGTCCTCTCTACCAGGGGTCTTAAGATTCCATTTCTTGATAGCGAAATAGAATACAATGTAGAATACGATAAAAGCTGCGATTCCAAGAGGAATGATGAGCCATGTCCTTGCTGCAGCCGGAAGTGAAGATGAGAATAATAAATCCATCGCACCGGCTGAGAATGAGAAGCCTGCTCTAAATCCAAGAGCTACTGTAACCATTGTGAAAATACCATAAAGTAAAGCATAAATCACATAGAGACCAGGAGCAAGGAACATAAATGCAAACTCGAAAGGCTCTGTAACACCACAGATGAATGCACAGATAGCTGCAGAAGCAAGGATACCGATGGCAGCCTTTTTCTTAGCAGGCTTTGCGCACTTAACCATAGCAAGTGCTGCACCAGGAATACCAAACATCATACATGGGAAGAAACCTGACATGTACATTCCGAGGCTCCATGAAACATCCTTTGATGTCTCGCCTGCCCAGAAATGTTTGAGGTCTCCAAGTCCGATAGTATCGAACCAGAATACATTGTTTAATGCGTGGTGTAATCCTGTAGGAATTAACAGACGGTTCAGGAATGCATAGATACCTGCACCGACTACATCAAAACCAACGATTGCTTTACCGATAGATACAAGAGCACCGAAAAGTAATGGCCATACAAACAGTAATACTACAGATACAAGGATTGAAACAACACCTGCGATAATTGCTACGCAACGCTTGCCACTGAAGAATGACAGCCAGTCAGGAAGCTTTGTATCCTTAAATCTGTTGTAACACAAAGAACCAATAATACCGGCCAAGATACCAATAAATGGGTTTTGAATCTTGTCGAATGCAAGTGTCTTTGTAGCGCTGTCAGCGATAGATGGCATGATTGTGGTAACAAAGCCTGTAGACAGGAGTGTTGTCATCATCAGCCATGAAGCTAAAGCTGCAATACCGCCAGTACCGTCGTTCT
>ENA-OPAV01001420-OPAV01001420.1-human-gut-metagenome-genome-assembly--contig:-NODE-1420-length-16257-cov-4.978521_pt1 | contig 16257 bp, 19 predicted proteins | sample MGYA00241056_ERZ501428 | MGnify/ENA primary metagenome ERZ501428 (study PRJEB25962, sample SAMEA2042621) | human gut metagenome | biome: human gut; feature: human-associated habitat; material: faeces... | reverse complement strand
TATCAGGCGGTTTTAGGACTTATAATCTTTGAAGCTCCTCCTGAGGAGCGTACCATGAATACCCTTGTAGAAATCATTGACGCTTCCAAAACACGTGAAGATGAAGGATACATGAATGCAGTTGATATGCTGTTTGACGATCTGGCAGAAAGGGATTCAAATCATTTTGCAGTAAGACAGTACAGGAAGTATAAGCTTTCAGCCGGAAAATCTGCTAAATCAGTATTGCTGTCATGCGGCGTACGTCTCTCTCCGTTTGATATTCAGGATATAAGAGACCTTATGACATATGATGAAATGGAACTGGACAAAATAGGCGACCGCAAAACTGCGCTTTTCGCTATTACTTCCGATACCGACACTTCTCTTAACTTTATTGCATCGTTTATGTATATGCAGATGTTCAATTTACTATGCGATAAGGCTGATAACAGAAGAAAAGGAAAGCTTAAAGTTCCCGTAAGATGTATATTCGATGAGTTCAAGAATCTCGGTAAGATACCAATGTTTGAAAATCTGATCACTACTATCCGTTCAAGAAATATTTCAGCCTGCCCTATCGTACAGACAAAATCTCAGCTGAAAGCAATATACAAAGACGACGCTGAAACTATTGCAGGAGGCTGCGACAGTATGCTGTTTCTCGGAGGTCAGGAAAAATCGACTCTTAAAGATGTGGCAGAGCTTCTCGGTTCTCAGACAATCGATATTTTAAATTCATCACGTTCCTATGGTAGAAATCGAAGCGATACGTCGAATTATCAGAAAACAGGACGAAAGCTTCTGGACGAATCTGAAATATTCAGAATGCCCGGTGAAAAGTGTATCTTAACAATACGAGGAGCAAATCCGTGGTATTCCGATAAATACGATATTACCACGCACCCGAACTACAAATATCTTGCGGATTACAATGACAGCAATTATTTTGATATTAAGAAATATATTGCACGTTACAGATCAAACGCCGATTTTAAAATCGGAAAAAAAGATAAAATTACAGAAATTAAAACAGTTGAAAATTCGCCATTGGCGAATTAAGGATTTAGGAGGTCTAAAATGGAAACTTTTGAAAAAGGCATAGAAATATTAGGAAACATAACTGTTGTAGCAGGTATTGTTATACTGATTTTTGGAATAATACAGCTATTCACATCACTTGGTTCACAAAATTCGGATTCAAAAAATCATTCAGGATATGTTATTGCTGCCGGAATAGGTGTTATGGTTGTAGGAAAAGTTCTGATTCCTATGATTTCCGGAGAGGTAGTCTGGAGCTAATGCTAAGGAGTGAAATATAATGGTGGATAAAGTAATGGACAGCATTTCGGATTGGATAATGGGTCTGTTCCGAGACGCTATAAAAGCATTGCTTGAAAGTATGTTTTCCATAATGGACAATGTTACCTTTTATGCCAGTGAAGAACTTGGAAAATCACCTGAATTATGGAACAAGGGAATCTATGCGTTAATAAGAGAAATATCTATACAGGCTATCGTCCCTATTGCCGTTATAATTCTCACAATTGTCGTATGCCACGATTTCATTTCCCAATTCATGGATAAATCCATACGTGATATGGATCTGGAGGTTGTGGCAAAAATGGTATTTAAATTATGTTTAGGCATTTTTTTGTTAAATCATGTATTTGACATTACTATGGGTATTTTTGCTATGGGACAAAAAGCTGTGGAAATAGCAGAATATGTAATACTCGGAGAAGCTTCATGGATGAATTTTGATATATATTCGGTTTTTGAAGATCAAATTAATGATCTGAGCGTTGGAGGAATGTTGGTCGTACTAGCTGAAGTTCTTATTATAGAAATTATTTCTTTGGTTTCTGTTATAGCAGTTATTGTAGTAACAACTTCCAGAATGATTGAGATCTACATATACTGTTCTATTTCTCCGATTCCGTTTTCTACATTTACCAACAAAGAATGGGGAAATGTGGGACAAAATTTCATAAAAAATCTTTTTGCTCTCGCTTTTCAAGCATTCGCTATGATGTTGTGTTTAGGAATTTACGATGGTCTTATAAATAATGTCGTAGTTTCAAATACCGAATCACTACAATGGACTTTAGCTTTATGTGCTGGCATTTCTGTTGTTCTTGTATATATATTATGGAAATGCGGCAGTATCTCTAAATCTATGTTTAATGCTATTTAAACGGTAAACGCAAGTAAGAAAGTTTAAAATGAATATAAAATTCGCCATTGGCGAATTAAAGGAGGTAAACATGGAAAATAATTTTATTCAGGGCATTCACGGTAAATACAATTTTTATGTAATTGCCTTTGATTCGCAAAATCATTTTACTAATTACGGCAATGAGCATATTGATTTGACCTTGAAACAAGCTCAGGAGATTTACTCTAAAATAGTACTTGAAAATCCAAAGCATGTAAACACAATGCTTGGAGTAGCGTATAGTGCAGAAAAACCGGAACGTGACAGATACGGAACAGACGCAGTTGACCTGCTTCAATGCATTGACGGAAAAATAAAATTATGCGAGGATTACAAACAATCTCCTCTGCTAAGCGCCGAAGGATTTATTGCGGTTAATACTGTAAATATTCTGAAAAAAAGCATAGGAGATTGGCAGAAACAGCTTGATAAGAACAGCAGTCAAAAATCAGTTTCTCATCAGAAACCGCACAGCATTAGCAGTCAATCCAATTCACTTCTCGGTAAGCTTCGTAATAATCAGGCAAGGTTAAACGAAAGCGAACATTCCGATGGAACGTCTGCTCATTTGGAAAATATATAAATTAAATTCGCCATTGGCGAATTCTCAAAGGAAATGATCAAATGTATATACAATTTACAAAAGACATCAATAAAATCCGTAACATTCTATTCCTTGGAAGAACATTTCGTGAGATCTGTATATTTACAGTATCGGGATTTATAGCATTCTTATCATATCATATAACCAAACGTATTCTCCCGGGTACGTTATCCCTGTATGTTATAGTACCTACAATGCTTGTTGCGAGTTTTTTTGCTTTCTATCATAAAAATAATCTCAAATTTGAAAAAGTTATTTTTTACAGAATCAAAAGAGTTTTATTCGGTTCAAAAATACGAAAATACCAAACGGAAAATTTTTATGAATCACTGGAAACATTAATTATAAAGGAGGAAAATCTAAAAAATGCTAAGTACCAGCAAACCCAAAATGCCATCAGTCAAAAATCTCAGACAGTTAAAAAGCATGCTGCCCAAAACCGTTCAGCAGACCATACCGTTTCTGGACATGCGCCGAGACGGTATATGCATGGTAAAAAACGATTATTACACTAAAACTCTGCAATTTAACGACATAAATTATGAACTTGCCGGAACAGTTGAACAGGAAGCTATTTTTAACCGTTATTGCAGCTTTCTGAATCACTTTGAAAGTAATATTGACATACAATTCACCTTTCAAAATAAAGTAATTGATATGAAAGAATTTAAAAAATATATCAAGCTTCCCTATAAAAAAGACGAATCTGAAAAAATCAAAGAATATCGGCGTGAGTATCAGGAAATGCTTTACAGTCAATTTGAAAAGAGAAGCAGCGGAACAATCAAAGTAAAATATCTTACGTTCGGTATACATGAATCAAATTTCAAAAAAGCTAAAAACGCTCTCGAACGTACAGAGTTGGAAATAATCAGAATTTTCAAAAGAATGAATGTAACCGTTCATTCGCTTAACGGATTTGAAAGGCTTAAGCTTTTGAAAGAAAGTTTACATCCGCTTCAACCGATTCTATTTAATTTTAACTGGAAATCAAGATATACCTCCGGTATTTCCGTAAAAGACAGCATCTCTCCGACTTCTATGGACTTCAGCAAACTTAATTGTTTTAGGATAGGTAATACATACGGTGCTGCCTATCATGTATATATTGATTCAGCCGAAGTTTCTGACAGAATAATCGAGGAAATTATGGCTGTTGACAGTAATCTTACTGTCAACATACATACTCATTCTTTAGACCAGTTAAAAGCACTTAATTTTGTTTCCAATAAACTTACTAATGCCAATGCCGTAAAAATCGGAAAGCAGCACAAAGCAGCCGATCAGGGACATGACGGTGATATTCTTCCTCCCGAACTGGTAAACGAAATTGATGCTGTTAATAATATTTATGACAGTCTGTCCAGAAGAAATAACAGATTTTTCATTACAACTCTTTTAATTACTTCGTATGCAAAAAAATCTGATGAATTATTAGGTATTGAAAAAGATATACAATCCATCGTTCAGAAATATCATTGTGAATTGAAATCTCTTGATGATTTGCAAGAGGAAGGAGCTATGTCTTCTTTGCCTATCGGAATAAATAAAGTTAAAATAAACAGGTCGTTTACAACTGTTGAGCTTGCGACGTTTATGCCGTTTACAACACAGGAAGTATTTACTCCCAACGCAACATACTATGGATTTAACCCTCTTTCCAACAGCATGATTACATTAGACAGAAACAATCTTATTAACTACGGTGCTCTGATTCTCGGCATGTCCGGAACGGGTAAATCATTTACCGCCAAACGTGAAATCCTTGATAAATATTTCCGTACTAATGATAACATTATAATCTGCGATCCGCAGGCTGAATATATTACACTGACCAAAGAACTTGGCGGTACTGTAATCGAAATTTCCGCAACATCTAAACATCATTTAAATCCTTTTGATATAAATTTAAGAAGCTATGAAAAGGGTGATGATCCTGTTGCAATCAAATCTCAATTTATTCTTTCCATGTGTGAAGCGGCTATAGGAAACCTCGAAGCTGCCGAAAAGTCAATAATTGACAGATGCATAAGGAAAATCTATCAGAAATATCTTGACGATCCCAATCCTGAAAATATACCTGTTTTTAAAGATTTGTACAATGCGTTGAGAAGCGTTGAAAACAATCTGCATGCGCAGGATGTTGCAGACGCTTTAGAGATTTTTGTAACAGGTTCTCTCAGCGTTTTTAATCACAGAACAAATGTAGATGTTAACAATCGTATTTTATGTTTCGACATTAGGAAACTTTCGGAACATCTTCACAAAATGGGCATTTTGGTTATTGTAGATTACGTCTGGAACAAAATTTCCAACAGCAGAGACAAAAATCTCAGTACATGGTTTTATATTGACGAGTTTCATCTGCTTCTGAACGATCCTCTGACTGCCGCATATTCTACGAAAATGTGGAAAGAGCTAAGAAAATGGGGCGGTAAGCCTACCGGAATTACTCAGAATGTTACAGATGTTCTTCTCTCTCATCAGGTAGAAAATATTCTTAAAAATTCCGCTTTTATAGTGCTGTTAGGACAAGCCGCCGGAGACCGTGAGATACTTGCGGAACGTCTGGGCATCTCTCCTCAGCAGATGGAATACATTACCGATACCGGTGTAGGCGAAGGTCTTATTTACTATATCGACAAACATCAGCACGGAACGATTATTCCGTTTAAAGACAGTTTCCCTACCGATACTAAAATATATCAGATTATTTCTACAAGTTTTGAAGAATGCAGCGATTTTTAAATTCGCCATTGGCGAATTTTCAAAGGAAGTGATTTCTTGGCAATAAATAAGAAAGCGCTGAAAAAAAGATATGCTAAAAATGTTTATAAAAAACGCAGACAGGCAAAGTCATCTATCCCGACAGCAGTTTCAGCAATTACTGCATATTCAAGAAATAATAACAATCAAAAAAGTACAAATGAAGATGCTGCACATTCTGCTTTATCTGCATCAACCAGATCAGTAAAATTTACGGCAAAACAGATAACTCATCTTCCAAAGTCAGAAATGATAAATTTTCTTGATAATAAAACTGCAAGTAGTGTGCCGTCCTTATCTAGATCGGAAAATATCAGTGCAAAAAGCAGTATGCTTTCTTCTATGTCCTCCGATTTTCAAAATAATAATAAAGAGGTTAGTATACACAAACGTACATATAACAGAAATAGAAAAAGAATATATAAAAACATTCGTAACCGCAATGCTATAGCAGTATTTAAAAAAACATTATTAAAAAATAAAGCTATAAAAAAAGCTCTTTTGGTCATAAAATCCTTGGCTAGCAGCAAAATACTTTTAATTCTTGCAGTAATTGTTATATTATCGTTTGTTGTAATTGAACCTATAGTGCTTTTTACAACATTTTTTGCATCAAGCAGCGGAAACTTTGTGCAGGATTATTTAATAGATGTTATCGCCGCCTATCCTGCTGATGAAAACGACATTACACGTGTAAATCTGCACTGGCAGTCACTGATCGTATCTCTGAAAGAACAGCATAAAAAGGTACCTGAAACAGTCACAGGACATTATGATAAAAAGCATTCCGAAATTGCAGATATTATGGAGGATAACAACAGAGTACTTTCATTCATATCCGCTTATTATATGGGAAAAAGATGGACTTTCAACGAAGAAGTTCAGAATCTCGTCACGCAGATTTTTACAGAAATGTACGTTATAGAATACAATTTTGATTCTGAAACAAAAAAGCAGACTAAAACCGTTCAAATTCCGGAAAATGAATTGCCCTCTCCTCTCCCGGACAATTACACTGTTTTGAGTACATACAACGGTATATGCAACGTATATATAACAGAAAATGTAACTACCATTACTTTAAATTACAATATTACTGAAAAAATGTCATGGGACGAGATTCTGAACAAATATCTTGACCAGAATCAGCGTGAAAAATATAAAAATTATTACGAACGCAAGGGCGGCGCTATTAAGGCCTTTTCTTCTCCCTTTGCCTTTGACTGGTCAAATACTATTACATCTCCATTCGGCTACAGGACATGGGACGACGGCAGTACGGAATTTCACAAGGGTCTTGATTTCGGCGTTCCCAACGGTACGGAAATACTGGCTGTAGCTGACGGAGTTGTTGAAGTCGGTACAGGCTGCAATCACAACTACCCCAAAGACGGCAGCTGCGGCTGCAACGGAGGCTTCGGAAATTATGTGGAAATACAATGCGAAAACGGTACTCTGATTCTTTACGGTCATATGTCTCAGGTTGCCGTACAGAACGGTCAGACTGTAAAAAACGGTCAGGTTATAGGATACTCAGGCTGTACCGGTTGGTCTACAGGATTTCACTGTCATTTGCAAATGGTCAAGGACGGAGAGTACATAGATCCTTTGGTATTTATCCGTCCGTATACAGGCGCTCCGGCTGAAAAGGAGGAAAATAATTAATGAATTCTACTGAAAAAAGAATAGATAAATTAAAACAGGAAAAGAAAAAGGTAGACGAAAATATTTCAAAGCTAAAAAAGAAATCTGCCGATATTTCAGGACAAATTGAATCTCTGGAAAATGAAAAAATCGTTACTGCGTTCAGGTCTTCAGGATTTAGCATTGAAGACGTAATTACTACTATTTCTATGATGAAATCAGATGATAGCAAGGAACAAAATGTTGTTCCTATCAAGGAGGAAGTAAAAGCACAATGAAAATCAAATATTTTATATTATCCGGAATAATTTCTTCTGCAATACTTTCTATGACTGTATTTGCAGAACCGGAAAAAACCGAAAAAGAAACAGAGCCCACAATAGCAGTCACTGAGGTCAGTAAAACCGTACAGGAAACCACTTCAATTACAGAATCAACAACTGCCGCCGTTACGACGTCAACCACAGAAAAAACTACTACTCCCAGTTTTTACGATGAAATACTCGCTTATGTAGGCGAAGAAAATGCTCCGGTACTTAATGAAAATCTTGACAATAATGCTATGACAATTGACAGCAGTACTATTGATTACAGTAATAAATCAATGTATACCATTACTACACGTTCCGGAGACGTTTTCTATTTAATCATAAACTCAGACGGTTCTGTGTATTTTCTCAATCCTGTTGATACTGCTGATCTGACTGCTATGCTTTCAGATTCCAATGATAACAAATTGAATGAAAATGCTCTTGAAAATATAGAGCAGTTTGAATCTGCAACTGAAAATGAAAAAACTGTTTCAAGTACTGAAACTGAAACAATTAAAAATGAAAAGAAACCCAGCATGGCAAAAAATATATTATGGATTATTGCCGCTATTATAATCAGTCTTATAGTAGGTGCAGTTTTCACGTTTATTAAGAAAAAACGCCAAACAAACAAATTTGATAATGATTATTTTGATGATGACGATTCAGACGCTGATTACAGTGATAACGATTCCATAGTTGAATACGAAGAAGCTGCTGAGGAATCTGATATTACCAAAAGTACATCGGAAATTCAAAGTAACAGCGATGATTTAGAAGAATATCTTGACGATTAAAAAATTCGCCATTGGCGAAAAAGGAGTTTATATATGAAATTAATATCAGAAAACAAAATTGATGCTTTGGGAAGAGTGACACTCCCTGCACAAATTCGGCATAAATTAGGTATGGATAAAGGTGACAGAGTAGATATATTTGAAGATAACGGCAAAATCATAATTAAAAAACATAATAAATCCTGCATTTTCTGCGGACATTCTAAAAACTTAACAGAATACAATCATAAGCATATTTGCAGTAACTGTCTGGATAATTTGAAAAAATAATGGCTCCGGCTTCTGCCGGAACCCAATTCGCCATTGGCGAATAGAAAGGATAGTTGATTTGGAAATTATAATAAAATTTATTTATTCAAATGCAATTTACAATTATATTCTTTTTCCGATCTGGCTGATAATACTTACTTTTTATATCGTAGATATCATATTACAGTTTTTATTAGATAAAAAATCATTGAAACAAATGTCTGTCTGTTTACCGTTTTCAATCACTTTTATGATTCTTTTATTTTACACAAATTTTATTAATGCAGTAGTTTTTCTTTCAATCTTAATTTTTGTAATCAGTACTTACATATTACCTTTTATCGGCATCAAAAAATACAAATTGAATGTAGTTATAAAAAGGGTTTTAAAGTGGCTGCGTTTAAGATTTAACAATAAGTCAAGAAAGGACAAGCTATGAAACTGGAAACTTTAAGGACGTTAATATTTGCAATTCTATGCGGTACATTTATATTATTTATAATAATGTTTTTCCATTTTTCTTCATTTGATTTAAAAGGATTTTTAAAATCTAAAATCAGTATAATAAAAAAATTATTTATTATATGCTTGATTGCTGCACCATTATCATTTCTTTCAATCTCATATTACAGATTTTATTATGAAAATCAAACTCATGAACTTTATATAGAACTTGATAAACTAGGAGATGAAAAAAAAGCATTAATGTCTAAATTAGCTGAAAAGATTGATGATGAAAGATGGATAAATTCAATAAAATCAGGAAGAGTATTATTTTGTTCTCCCGAAAATTTATTACAATTAGCCGATAACAAAAATATTAATTATTTAAATGATTACTCTGACAAATTACATGACATTGAAGAAAAGATTTATATTAATTTAAAAAAATTTTAATATGCTTATGAACACTGTCCGGACTCTGAACACTTAAAAGATGAAGAATCCATTTATGATTTTTGTGTATATTTTAATGTATTAGATAATAAATAATTCGCCAATGGCGAATAGAAAGGACTGTTAATGAAATTAGTCATAGCTGAAAAACCCAGCGTCGGAGCAAATATCGCTTCCGTACTGGGTGCAAATATAAAAAAGCAAGGTTATCTTGTGGGAAACGGTTATATAGTTTCATGGTGCGTAGGTCATTTAATAGAGCTTGCCGAACCGGAAGCCTATGGAGAAGAGTATAAAATCAAACCGTGGATCACGGACTGCCTTCCCATCATTCCTGAAAAATGGAAATTTGGTGTTATCAAAGAAACAAGCTCTCAGTACAAAAACCTGAAATCTCTTATGAATGATCCATGTGTTGATGAAGTTATATGTGCCACCGATGCAGGACGTGAAGGAGAGTGTATTTTCAGATATGTGTACAAGCTTTGCAGATGCTCGAAGCCTGTCAAGAGACTTTGGATTTCTTCAGTTGAAAAAAATGATATTATAAACGGTTTTAAGAATTTGAAAGACGACAGCGATTATGACCGTCTTTTTCAATCAGGATACGCAAGAAGCAAAGCCGATTGGCTTGTCGGCATGAACGGTACTCGCCTGTTTTCAGCAATGTACAATAATTTTCTTTCTGTAGGACGTGTACAGACTCCTACATTAAAAATCATTGTGGATCGTGAAAATGAAATTAACAATTTTAAGTCAGAAAAATATTATACCGTACTTCTGAATTGCGGAGAATTTACGGCTGAATCTGCAAGAATTCCTGATTTACCGACGGCTAAAAAAATCCTGCAAAATGTTAATACAAGTACGGCATTTATTAAGTCAATCAAAAAGGAATCTAAAAAGGTTAGTCCTCCGAAGCTTTTTAATATTGCGGATTTACAGAAAACTGCTAACCGTCTGTTTGGTTATACCGCTAAGCAAACTCTTGACTATGCACAGTCCCTTTATGAAAAAAAGCTTATTACATATCCCAGAACTGACAGTAATTATGTCAATTCAAGCATGAAAGACAAAATCATTCAGCTGACCGCTGCTGCATCTGGAATTATGTCCGCTGAAATTTCATTTACGCCTGATGCAGACAGAGTAATAAATGATGAAAAGGTTACAGATCATCATGCTTTACTTCCTACATTATCAGCAGCTGATGCAGAATCTGAAACTGTCCCTGATTCTGAAATGAAAATACTGCGGCTTATCTGTTCTCAGCTGATCTATGCAGTTTCTCCAGAACATATTTATGAATCTACAGCTATAACGGTAAGCTGTGCCGACACTGATTTTACCGCACTGGGAAAGAAGATTTCTCAAATGGGTTGGAAAGAATTTCAGTTAAAATTTGTTTCATTACTCACCGGCAAAGAAATGTCTGTTAAAGAAACTATATTTACAGATAACATTGTCGAAGGACTTGTAATTGAAAATCATTCTGAAAAAATCGCAGATCATCAGACAACTCCGCCGAAACGCTATACGGATTCCTCTTTGATATCTGCTATGGAACGTGCCGGAAATGAGGACTATGAAGATGAAAACGTCGAAAAGAAAGGAATCGGTACTCAGGCAACGCAGGCAGGTATTATTGAAACCATAATAAAGCGTGGCTATGTGGAACGTTCCGGTAAAAATCTTTGTCCGACGCAAAAAGGCATAAGTCTGATCGAAGCAGTACCGGAAGAAATAAAGTCTCCGAAAACTACTGCCATTTGGGAAAGTAAACTTCAGCTTATTGAAAAAGGCGAATACTCCCCTGACGATTTTATGAATGAAATAAATGAATTTGTTAAAAGTCTTGTTGATACTTACAGCAAAGAGGATAACATAAATAAAGATCTGTCATTCAGAGCTGAACGAAAGGTCATAGGCAAATGTCCGAAGTGTGGTAAAAATGTTGTAGAATATCCTAAATCTTATGGTTGTGAGAGCGGAAAAGACGGGTGCGGATTTGTTATATGGAAAAAAATTTCAGGTAAAACAATTCCGGAAAGTGCAGCACGTTCTCTTCTGGATTATGGCAAGTCCGCAAAGCTTAAAGGCTTTAAGAAAAAAGACGGAAGCGGTACATTTAGTGCATATCTTATGTTGGATAAAGAATTTAAAGTAGCCTTTAAGTTTAAATAAAAAATTCGCCATTGGCGAATTGGAAAGGAAACTTATGAAAAATAATATCAAATCAAAAAATGTACGTATTGGTGGTATAGGACATGGTGAAGAAATGATAAATATAAATTTCAACAATAAAAAATATTTTAAATTTAGTCAATTCTGTTCAAAAAATAAATTGACTTATAATATATTGAATAAATCAGATTCACATGTTTTAATTTCTTGCAATAAAAATATTTATTCTCTATTTAAAGATCATTAAATTTCTTATATAAAATATTATTGTTATATACTCGAAGCTGTAATTGTTTCATTAATTATGAAGCTTCTGTAAAATTCGCCATTGGCGAATTGAAAGGATTAGCTATGGAAGATGTTAAAAAAAAATGTGTATTATGCGGTAGTGAGTTTATTGCAACTGATGATAATAAACCAAATCATCAAATATGTTGCAGATGCTCACAACAATTAACAAGGCATATTAACCCTAAAATATCAAAAAATCATTATTTAATGGAAATTATATTATTTATATTATGTAATATCTGGACGTTCATTGTATTTACTTACTACTTTAAAGATATGACAGTTAAAAATATATTTAAATTGGATAATTCTTTACTTTTATTCAGCGTTATATCAAGTGCTGTTATGGTTATATTTACAGTTATCAATTTTTATCAAACAAAAAAGAAACCTTAGATTTTGTTTATTTTAACGGAGACAAATTTATGAATAATTTTAATGAATTTTGCGTGTTTTGCGGAGAATCCAAAAATCTGACAACATATAAAGGCACATTTATATGCAGTGACTGCTATGAAAAACTTAAAAAGAGTTTAAAAAGAGATTATTACATAGGACGATTGCTGTTCTGTGTAGCATTATCTTCCAGTTTAGCTATACTCGAAGCTGTAATTGTTTCATTAATTATGAAGCTTCTGTAAAATTCGCCATTGGCGAATTGGAAAGGGAATATTATGGATGAACAGTATTGTGAGAAATATTGCGTATGCTGCGGAGAAAAATTCTGCGGACTTAATAATGATGAACCGGTTAATAAGATATGCAAAAAATGTTCATATAAGTTAATATCTGGTATTAAGCCAAAAATAACATGTAAACGTCATATTGCAGAACTTATGTTATTTATATTAATTAACATATTAATGCTTAAGTTCTTTTCATCAGAATTAAAAAAATTTTCATTTCAAAATATCTTAGATGGAAATAACCTTTTAACCTTAACTACGTCATTACTTCTTATTTCAGGAACAATGATTATAATTTTTATTGCTATAAAAAATAAGAAAAAGTAATTTATATTTTATTTATTTTCCTATTAATTTTTGAAATAATCCCTTTATTACATTAATCATAATAATCATCTCACAAACTTTATTTAGGTATATTTTACCATATTAAATTAATTTTGTAAAGGTGGGATAAATTAATGAATAAATTAAATGAAATCTGTAAGTTTTGCGGAAAAAATGAAAATATAACGGCATTTAACAATACCCTTGCATGTAAAGAGTGCATTGAAAAAATAGAAAAAAAGTTAGTAAAACGTTATAAAAGCGAAAGATTATTATTTTGCACTGGTTAAGCTATCTGGTTTGCCTATGTAGAAGCTTTAATTTTTTTGATTTTTAAACGTATTTAAAAATTCGCCATTGGCGAATTAAAAGGACTATAAAATATTATGATGCTAAGTAAAAAAGTTGATATCGCCATTGAACAACTGAAAATGTACGAACCTGAAACAGAACCGTATTATTTATGTTATTCGGGTGGTAAAGACAGTGATTGTATAAGGATTTTAGCAGCGTTGGCAGGCGTTAAGCATGATATTATACATAATTTGACTACAGTAGATGCACCGGAAACAATGCAATATATAAAATCAATACCCAATGTGATAATAGATAAGGCAAGATATCCTGACGGTACACATAAAACAATGTGGAATCTGATAGTAGTAAAGCACATGCCTCCTACAAGAATCGCGCGTTACTGTTGCGAAGAACTAAAAGAGCAAGGCGGGAAATACCGATTAAAAATAACGGGAGTACGCAAGGCTGAAAGCGTTAACAGAAATAAAAACGGCGGATTTATAAAAATAATAGGCAAGCCTAAAACAGTACAGAAATATGCCACAGAGGTTGGTGCAGAATACGAGGTGACCAAACAGGGTGGATTAGTTATGAATTGCGATAATGACGAATTACGCAGAGTGGTTGAACATTGTTACAGAACAACATCGACAATGATAAATCCGATTATTGACTGGACTGATTCAGACGTATGGGAATTTTTACGGTATTACGGTTGTCAGGGAAATCCGTTATATCAATGCGGAATGAAACGCATAGGCTGCATAGGGTGTCCGATGCAGGGGTATAACGGTATGAAATCTGAATTTGAAAAATATCCCATATACCGTAATAATTATATACGGGCGTTCAATAGAATGTTGGCAAATATGCCGAATAAATCTAATGTTACATGGCGAACAGGACTAGATGTATATAAATGGTGGGTTGGCGATGATCCTGATCAATTATCGTTATTTGATAACGTTGTAGAAGTATCTTTATAAAAATTCGCCAATGGCGAATTGGGAAGGAAAGATAAGATTGAAAATTATAAAAAAATATTTATGCATATTATCGGCTTATTCAACCCATACGAAGATAATAAATATAAAGATTATGTACGCAACTATAGAAAAAAATATTTTAATCAATATTATTCGCCAATGGCGAATGAAAAGAAAGGAATTAAAAAATGAGTAACGAAGAATATTTAAATAATATGAATGTTCAGTATTTACCTGTAGAAAATGAGGATAATTATGAGTACAGTGATTCAAATGAATCATCCAATATTCAATTAAACAATCCCGAACTAAACCGTGGTATTATTACACGGTTTCTGGATTCCAAATTAGATACCTATAATGACAGAATCAGTAGTCTCGAAGAAAAAAATACACTTCTCAATGAAAAAATTCAGAGAAATCAAAGCAAAATTGATAAATTTAACTCCAGAATTGCAAAACTGGAAAAGCAAAATATCTTTCTTAGATCCATAGCACAAGCTTATCCCCAGTCTGAAAAGGCTATTAATTTGTTAATTGATAAAAATATTAATAAGATACACAATCTTAAAACTAAGAAAATTCCTGCAAAGTTCAATAAGATTGAAAAACACAAAGCTAATATTAAATATAACGAAAATAAAATATATAAATTACAGCTTAAAATAAAAACCTGTGAAAACATAAAAGAATATTTTCATAGTTTCAGCATTAAAGAACCTGAACTTCGCCATGACAAGTTTATGAACTGTTTAAAATCTATTAACGATTCTTCAAAATTTAAGCTGGAAAACATATTACACAAAATAAAAAACCTATTAGAACGTTTAATTGCAAAGCTTGAAACTAACAGATACATGCAAAAACAGGTTGGTGATAACCCTAAAATGCTTGAATACCTTCAATCCAAAGAAAAATCTTATTTGAATAAAATCACAAAACTGGAACGGAAAATTGAAAAAATTAACACAAAGCTTGATAAGTATCAGACATTAAGTAAAGGTATACAGGGTATTGAAACTGAACCTCCTGCAAATAAATCTCAGCACATTGAAGAAATGATGAGTAAAAACGAAAGCGTCAACAATTCTCTTGCTGAAATTGTTGCTAATCTTTCGGAATCCTCTATTGCAGACCGTGTTGTATTATCAAATGCTGCTATTATAAGTGATTTGAATATACATATTTCACGTGAACCTGTTCAGATAGAAAAAACTGCTGCCATGAAAGAAAACATTTCAGAAAAGCAGCCGGTTCAAAGTTCTGAAATTAGCGAAAAATCTGTAAAAGTAAATGAATCTGCTGCTGAAAAACAATCTGTTAAAAGTGCCGATATTACTGTTAATAATTCAAACAAGATAACAAAAGATATATTCGATTTTGAAAGTGCCAAAATATTCAAGTCTGATAAATCCCCAAAACATGAAGATTATGTACGTAATGATTTTGCAAGAATTGAATTAAAAATGAACGACGCTTTATGGGAACGTTTTGCTGAAAATGGACTTGTTTTAGATGATACAAGTATAAACAAAGTTATCTTTGAAACCAGCAACAATGGAATGGGATTCGGTAAATTTTATATACCTACCTCGAAGCCATATTTTGTACCTGCTTCTATTCCTGCTGATAAAATTTTAACTGCTGCGGAGCGTTCCGTTATTAAAGATGTTACTTCTAAATTACTTAGTAAACAGACAGAAAAAACTGCTGCCGTGAAAGAAAACACTTCAAGAAAGCAGCCTGTTCAAAATTTTGAAAACTCAACCAATCAAGCTTCACAATCAAAAAACAAAAGCAATATTACAGATAAAAAAGATAAGACTTCCTCTGTATTAAATTCCAAAACAAAGTCTTTGCTTGGTGAGCTTTATAATAATCAGGGCAAGCTATCTGAAATAAACAAAACTGCTGATTTAGGTAAAAATATGACTAAAACCCCAGAAGTATCGTTATAAAAAATTCACCAATGGCGAATTGAAAGGCAATTAAAATGATTAATCAGTTAATAGCAGATTATG
>ENA-OPAV01001409-OPAV01001409.1-human-gut-metagenome-genome-assembly--contig:-NODE-1409-length-16321-cov-2.600701_pt1 | contig 16321 bp, 15 predicted proteins | sample MGYA00241056_ERZ501428 | MGnify/ENA primary metagenome ERZ501428 (study PRJEB25962, sample SAMEA2042621) | human gut metagenome | biome: human gut; feature: human-associated habitat; material: faeces... | reverse complement strand
TCCTCCGGAAGTTTTTGTATTTGAACAGCAATCGAAGAATACATACGAAAACGTACTTTTCACATCAGAAATTCTTAAACAGAAAGGGATAGCAGGAGAGGATTGTCTTTTAATAACCACCGCGTCACATATCAGACGCAGTCTGAAATGTTTCTCCAAACAAGGGTTCAACATGGATTATTTTTCCGTAGATACAAGAAGCCCTCTTACGATATCTGCTAATTGGTGGAAGCCGGATATAAAGGTGCTAACGAAATGGAAAGAGCTACTACACGAATGGGGTGGTAGCATCGTTTACCGAACCAAAGGTTATATCTAAAAATAAAATTATGTTCTTTGAACTTTCCAAATTCCTAAACTTTTTTCTCATCTCCCCTATCAGTTGGATATTCCTCCTGTTGATCGTTTTTTGCCTGTGCAAAAAAAAACGTTGGAAAAGGATATTCCTGGTCAGCAGTATCGCCATATTTATAATTTTCACCAACAAGGCATTGGCGGATTATGTAAAGTTTCTAACTGCAAAAAAATACAGCGCAATAGCAGTCGCACCGGAAAAGAGATATAAACTTGCCATCGTGATGGGAGGATTTGCCTCTATGAACAGGGAAACCGGACAGATGAGATATGAACAAGACCGGGCAGACAGGCTTTGGGAAGCTGTAAGACTCTGGAGAAACGGAACCATAGAGAAGATTTTGATAACGGGTGACGGGACATCGATCGTGCAACCGGACGGAACTTCGACAGAAAAGCTCTTCCTGCAATACATGGAGGAAATGGGAATACCCCAAAAAGTATTCATTCTGGAAAAGCAAGCGCTAAACACCCAGCAAAACGCACTCTTTACAGCAGAAATACTGAAAAAAGAAAATATTAAAGGCGAGGAATGCTTGCTGATCACTTCGGCTACGCATATGAAACGTAGCTTGGCCTGCTTCAAAAAAACCGGCATTCATCCGGATTATTTTCCGGTAAATACGTACGACACTCCTAAAGTTATCAATCACAGGACATTTTACCCGCAATGGGAAGCGGCTATCGAATGGCAGGAACTGATGAATGAATGGATAGGTGACCGGGTCTATCAAATAATGGGATATATTTAATTCTACAATATGATGATGAGCTATACAGACTTTCAACCTTATATATTACCGGAAACCGATGTCTGGGCGTTACCCACCCAAAAAGCTATGGAATTACTGGAATATATGGAGAATAAAGGAATGAAGCAGGTGATATGTGTCCCACCTGTGAGACAAGAGAATCCAAACAATACTACAGAAAATCTGAAAAAGATATTCCAAAACTTTCAAGCCGGATACAAAGGAAATATCAAACTGAAACTTGCTGCCAGATACCGTCTGGATAGTCTCTTTGAAGAAAAATTGACGCATGAGAAGCTATTAACGATCAGCAACGAAAAAGAATTGCTCGTTGATGTTCACCCACTGAGAAACAACAGTAAAACATGGGAAATGCTGGATACTGCTTTGGCTGCCGGATACACTCCTGTAATCATGCAACCGGAACGAACCATTTACTGGGGAACAGAGGAGTTCGTAAAACTCAAAGAAAAAGGATGCAGGCTGATGATGAATTTGTACTCTTTCTTCGGATATAATGGCGATGAAGCCCTGAATTATAGTAGAATGTTAATAAGAAGAAATCTATATACCCATGTCTTTTCGGGGATGGAAGATACAAAGATAATGCGATACAGCGAATGCTTCAATCTGCATGACAATGAAGAAATAGAGAACTTATTCAAAAAAACAGAAAACGAAAATCACTTTTATTACCAACCACTAATTCTATAATCATATGCTAATCGATCAAATCCAAGAGCTGAAACATTTAGCTCACCAATTATTATATTTAGGAACAGATGATACGCCCATATATGCGGACTCTCTTGCTAAACTGAATAAAGAAGTAACACAAAAAGCGAATGCCCTATTTACGGCCAAAGCCTCAACAAATGAAGAGGAAGCGCTACTCTGTCTTGCTTTATTAATGGGATATAATGCCGTGATGTACAGTCAAAGCGAAATTGAAAACCGAAAACAGGCGGTTCTGGACCGTGCAGGAAAGATATTGGATAAAATATCCCCCTCTCTACTGAAATGTCAACTTCTGACATATTGTTATGGTGAAGTTTACGATGAGGAACTGGCCATGGAAGCTCATTCTATCATAGATAGTTGGGGAGAAAGAAGACTAAGCGATGAAGAACAGGAAATAGCAGATACCTTAATGAATCTGGAAAATTACCCGTATCCATGGAGTGAAATTAAAGAATAAAAATCAAAGCAGTTGCTAAACAAACTTCAACAATAATAATAACGAAACAGTTTTTTATAGGCATATAGCATTATGATACAATAAAAAGTGCTATATTTTCCCGAAAGGGAAATCAGAGGTTGATCTGATGTGAATCATATCAACTTCCTAATATTATTGTTTGTTTGTGTTTCCCCTTTCCGGTCTGGCGTGACCAATGGAAAGGGGATTTTTTTATTTATAGGTGATATGTATGATCGATGATATGTATCTGTACTTGCGTACAATAAATCAAATAAAGACTTGGTGATAAACAAATAATTGTGTTTCTTTGTAATAGATAAAAAGATAAGATAGAATGGGAAAGCTTTATCCGATTGGTATACAGAATTTTGAGAAATTACGCTTAGGCGGATATGACTATATAGATAAAACAAAATGGATCTATAAACTTGCTAACACAGGAAGTTATTACTTTTTGAGTCGTCCCCGCCGATTCGGGAAAAGCCTTTTGCTGTCTACTCTTGAAGCCTACTTCGAAGGTAAAAAAGAGTTGTTCGAAGGATTGGATATAGAAAAATCAGAAAAGAAATGGACGAAATATCCGGTTCTGCATCTGGATCTGAATGCAAAGAAATTTGATACTACGGATGATCTGATCCGCCTGATAGACCGCCAACTACTGATTTATGAAGCCGAATATGGTTCATCGGATGCCGACCGCAGCATCGATGACCGATTCTTCACCCTCATCCGTCTGTCATACGAAAAGACAGGACAGCGTGTAGTGATCCTGATAGATGAATACGACAACCCCATGCTGCAAGCCATAGGTAACGAAGACTTGCAAAAAGAATATCGGGAAACGCTGAAAGCATTCTACGGGGTTATGAAAAGTATGGATAAGTATATCCGTTTCGCCTTGCTGACAGGAGTAACCAAATTTGGTAAAGTGAGCGTATTCAGTGATTTGAATAATCTGGACGATATTTCAATGGATGACCGATATATCGAGATATGTGGAATAACAGAACAGGAAATACATGCCTGCTTTGAGGAAGAGCTGAACAAACTGGGCCGAAGCCAGAACATGACCTATGACGAAGTGTGCAGGGAACTGAAAACACGCTATGACGGTTATCATTTCTCGGAGAACACAATAGGAATATACAATCCCTTCAGCCTGCTCAATACTTTTGCCAAAATGAAATTCGGCAGTTACTGGTTCGAAACGGGAACCCCTTCCTATCTGGTGGAGCTGCTGAAACGCCATCATTACGACCTGTACCGGATGGCACATGAAGAAACCAGTGCCGATGTACTGAACAGTATAGACTCCAGTTCCACCAATCCGATACCAGTCATTTATCAAAGCGGATATCTGACGATAAAAGGATACGATCCACGTTTTCGTGTTTATCGATTAGGATTCCCGAATAAAGAAGTAGAAGAAGGATTTATGGAATACCTCCTCCCCTTTTATGCCAATGTGGATAAGATAGAATCTCCTTTCCAGATCATGAAGTTTGTACACGAAATAGAGCAGGGAGATTACAATGCTTTTTTCCGCCGTTTGCAAAGCTTCTTCGCAGATACTCCATACGAACTCGTACGCGATTTGGAATTACATTATCAGAATGTACTTTTCATTGTATTCAAGTTAATAGGTTTCTACGTAAAAGCGGAATATCATACCGCAGAAGGACGTATCGACCTAATGCTGCAAACTGATCGCTTCATTTATATCATGGAATTCAAACTGGAAGGAACAGCCGATGAAACACTGCAGCAAATTGAAGAAAAACAATATGCCTTGCCATTTATAAAAGATTCACGGAAACTCTTCAAAATCGGAGTAAATTTCAGCGCGAAAACAAGAAATATCGAGGAGTGGAAAGTGAAATAACAAACATAAAATGAAAATAATCAAACTTGCATACACAATAAAACTCAAACAAAAAATAAAATTATTTTTCATTTTAAACAACTACAAGATAGCATATTATAAAAAACTTTGAAAACTAAATAAATAAAAGTTTGTACATTCAGATGTATTATATTAATTTTACCAAAAATTAAAACTAATAATATCATGAAATGCACAAACAAAAACGCTGTCAGACACAGTCTGGCGGTAGTAATTCCTTTTTTATGTTTTTCCTGTATCAACAGTATTCAGCCGTTAGAAGAATCTACAGAGACACCCCACTCGCCTACCTATAAAGATATCCCTATTGCAATATCTGCTCAAATTTTACAGGTTGAGGTTCAGGTCCATACACGTACCACTAACAACGCATTTGACGAAAACGATGCAATCGGTCTCTACGTATTGGCACAACCGGAAACGATAGGTGGAGTAAGACATATAGATAATATGCGGTTTGTTTATTCATCGGCAGGATTTATGCCGGACGAAGAGATATACTATCCGAAAGGAGACGGTAAATGTGATTTCATAAGCTATTATCCTTACCAAGAAGAAGGGGTTTCCCAACATAGTAACGATATACAAATCAGTGTTAATGCAAATCAAAGCACAGCTACCGATTATAGCCATTCAGACTTCATGGTAGCTAAAATACAGGGAATATCTCCGAGTATGAAAGCAGTAAATTTAAAGCATAACCATAAACTTTCCCAACTAAACATCATTTTACAACTTAACAAAGAAGAAGACATAAAAGATTTACAAGAAAACGCAACCATATCCATCAGTAATATTAACACAAAAGCTATTTATAATATAGATACTGAATTATTCAGCTCACTCAACAATCCTCAAAACATTATTCCTAACGGACAATGGGAAGCAGATGAAGAGAACCACCAACTCACAGGAAAAAAGGCAATTCTTATTCCGCAACCTACTACCGGATGTGAACTGACGCTACGTACCAAAAACAAAATTTACTCTGCCATTTTACCGGAAGATTTAACATTGGAAAGCGAAACCAGTTGCGAACTCCTGTTAATATATGACTCAAGAGTAGGAATTGGCAAAATCAGCTCATCCATAAGCGAATGGAAACAAGGAGGCAGTAGCAACGCCACTCTTGAAGAAAAAGAAAATAACAACTCGATAAGTATCTCCGGACTGAATTTTGAAAAAACAGGGATATACCACCTTGTAACTTCTACGAACGTCGTAATTGGAAAAATTTGTAAAGAATATCTGCTAAATGAGGATATCAATGCACAGGCAATTGTTCTATATCCAGCAGATAATGATGAGAGGGGAACTGTTTTGCAGATAGTAGGTGAAAACAAAAGTCTGCACGGGGGAAGCGTTACTTGGGATAAAGTCAATAATTCAATGGTGTATGCACCTGGAGATCAAACACCAATCGAGGAAATTTATGCAGATACAGATGGAAATGTCATCTTTGAAAAGAGTGAAAACATACAACCGGTTTTAGCAGCAGAAAACGTATTGACAGATATCAGAGGTTCTGAAACAATTACCTGTCCCATAGTGAAAATAGGAACACAATACTGGATGCAGGAAAACCTGAATACAACTAAATACAATGATGGAACTGCCATCACTAACAACACAGCCTATTTAAATAAGACAACAGCCGGCTATTACTTGCAAAATTCTAACCGCTTTTATAATCAAGCAGTCATCGCCACTGGGAAAATCGCCCCGCAAGGATGGAAAATACCGGATATCACAGAATGGAATATACTGAAAACTTATTTGAAAGACGATGCAGCAACCTTGAAAACAGGTATATGGACCTCAAATGAAGGAACACCTCAAGCAAATAATAAAACAGGATTCAACGGAAAGCCGGTAGGAATTTATTCAAAAGATGGAGAAAAAGCAATCATTTACGGTTACTCTCAAAGATATGCTGCATATTGGACCATAAAAGACAATCAAACAACACCGTATGAGACAAGTATCGCTCTAAGCAATAAACTAAAAGAGGTCGGAAAAGTTTTTAATACCGATTACTGCGCTTACTCTATACGCTGTATAAAAGAGTAGCATAAGTATAAAAAGAGCTGTATAAAAAACACTTTTGGATAATTGTATGAGAAATCATCTACCAATAATAGTAAGCATATGGATTCTGATAGGGAGCGTTTTCTGTATCTGGTCGTGTGTCAATAGTATCGGAGAAGAAGAGGATGAAAAAACAGACACTGTTATTCCCGGTAATATCCCCATCAAGATCAGTGCGAAAACACTCCATAGCCAGATCTACCGAAAGGATTGTGACGATGCCATCGGATTGTATGTGCTGATATCGCCTACAACCTTGGATAAAGAACGCTATATAGAAAACAGACAATTCAAATGTAAAGCTTCCGGTTTTGTTACGGAGGAAGAAGTTTATTATCCGGCAAAAAAGAACAAATGTGATTTTATCAGTTACTACCCTTACCAGCAAACAGGTATCACAGCAGGAGAGCAGAAAATAAATATATCCATCCGAACAGATCAAAACTCGGCGACTAATTATAATCGCTCTGACTTTATGACGGCACAGGCCAATAACATATCTGCCGTTAAGAAAAATATCGAACTGCACCATACACATCGATTATGCCAACTTACAATCAGAATCAAACCAACAAATGGATACGACATTAATATTCTGAAAAAGAGTAATCCTGTCATTCGTATAAATCAAGTTTTCACACAAGCGACTTACGACTTTGACAAAAACGAAATCTCCTCACTCGGTCAACTGCAAAATGTTATCCCAAACGGAGAATGGAATATTGACAATAATACATTGACCGGAAAAAAAAGCATATTGATTCCACAAACGATACCGGCCGGAAATGAAATTCTCACATTATCCATAGATTCTAAAAAATATGAATGCCGACTCAAGGAAAACTATGAACTGGAAAGCGGAACTGCCTGTGAACTTACATTACGATATGATCCGGTATTAGGGATCAATGGAATCACAGCAGAGATTAACGACTGGAAGGAAGGAAACAAGAGCGAAATTACTCCAACGGAAAAAGAAGAAAAAACGGGTATTCTCATCAGTGATTTCGATTTCGAACAAAGCTCTGTATACAGTATCATTTTTGAGGGAAAGATAGTAGCAGAGGTATGCAGAGAGTATCTGTCATCACCGGAAATACAGGCGCAAGCAGTCGTAATCTATCCTGCAAAAGACGGGGTAAACGACTGGCTAAAGGGAATTGTCCTACAAATTATAAACGATGACAGAAAAATACATGGTGGAAAGGCCATATGGGATAAAAAAACAAATACACTGAACTACGTACCCGGTAACCTTGCTCCTATCCTTTCTTTCTACATTGCATCGGATTTATCGATCGAGTTTTCCAAACCCGCCGAACCACTCCTGTTATCCATCAGAAAAAAGGTACTAACCGATATAAGAAAAGATGAAACCTGCATATATCCTATTGTCAAAATCGGTACACAGTACTGGATGAGAGAAAATCTTAAAACAGTATTCTATAATGATAACCAAAAGATAACTGCAAAAACAACATCCAATTATTCTAAAAGTTCCGCCGGATATTTTAAGGAAAAGACCTATTTATTCTATAATAAAGCAGCAGTCACCAGTGGTAAACTCGCACCCAAAGGATGGAAAATAGCGGATAACAAAGTCTGGCAATTACTAAAGTCATATATTAAAGAAGACGGAAGCGTTCTAAAAGGTCACAAATTATGGAAGAAATCGGAGTATACGGCATCTGATCTGACAGAGTTCAATGCTATTCCTACAGGCATTTTCACCAAAGAGAAAGGGGCAGACTCCAGCATCTACGCATTCGCCGGAGAATATGCAATATATTGGAATATGGGAAATGATCAGAAAACATTAGCCGAGAAAAGCATCCTATTAAGATATGACAGTGATCAAACGGCAGAAGCAAACCATTCTGATTTTTGCGGCTATTCAGTGAGATGCGTATTGGAAAACAGTGAGTAATCTGCCGACTATACCTCCGTGAAATAATTCAAAGAGACGCTACACAGTGTCAATGAAAACAGGGAAACAGACCGGAAATAAATTCAAAACAAACTGAAAATAACTTTTTGAGGAAAATTTAAACAGACTCTAAATGCAGAAAGATGTTTTTTAAATTATCTTTGTAGGCCGTTTACTGCGTAGAAAGAACAAAACGGCAGATAACAATATAATTAACTAAATAAAAAGCAGAAGAATATGGCAATGCATACATGGTTTGAGTGCAAAATCCGTTATGAAAAACTAATGGAAAACGGAATGAATAAAAAAGTTACCGAACCTTATCTGGTAGATGCACTCAGCTTTACAGAGGCAGAAGCACGTATTATTGAGGAAATGACTCCATTCATCACAGGAGAATTCACCGTTTCGGACATCAAACGTGCCAATTACAGCGAGCTGTTTCCCAGTGAAGAGGAATCAGCAGACCGTTGGTTTAAATGTAAACTTATCTTTATCACACTGGACGAAAAAAGCGGTGCGGAAAAGAAGACATCCACACAAGTATTGGTGCAAGCCGCCGATCTGCGTGACGCCGTAAAAAAACTGGATGAAGGCATGAAAGGTACAATGGCCGATTATCAAATCGGAATGGTGTCTGAAACTCCGCTCATGGATGTATATCCATATAGCGCAGGGCCCAATGATAAACCGGAAGTCTGATTTAGTGATTAGCGGATTAGCGACAAGTGATTAGTAGTTACGCTGTATAGGCATAAAATTTATCACTTGTCACCAATCCACTGATCACTGATTGCTTCTTATTACTAATGAGCTTATCATTTATCATTAATCACTTATCACTAAATACATGAATATTGCGGAGAATTTAAAGCAAGTACTGGTCGAACTGCCTGCGGGAGTCCGTCTGGTTGCTGTTTCGAAATTCCATCCCAATGAGGCGATAGAAGAAGCTTACAGCGCGGGACAGCGTATTTTTGGAGAAAGCAAAGTACAGGAAATGACAACCAAATATGAGAGTCTTCCTAAAGACATCGAATGGCATTTCATCGGACATTTGCAGACGAACAAAATAAAGTATATGGTTCCTTATGTAGCTATGATTCACGGAATCGATTCATACAAATTACTTACAGAAGTCAACAAACAGGCTGCTAAAGTAAACAGAGTCATTAAATGCCTGATACAGTTGCACATTGCACAAGAGGAGACAAAATTCGGCTTCAGTGCTGAAGAATGTAGAGAAATGTTGGCTGCCGGAGAGTGGAAACACTTGGACAATGTACAGATATGCGGACTTATGGGCATGGCCAGCAACACCGATGATACTGAACAAATAGAGAGGGAATTTTGTTCTTTAAATAAGCTATTTAAAGAATTGAAAGAAACTTATTTTCCGGAATCGGACAACTTCTGTGAACTATCTATGGGGATGTCACACGACTATCATCAGGCTATTGCCGAAGGGAGTACATTAGTACGGGTAGGAAGCAAGATTTTCGGAGAAAGAAATTATTAGTATATCATTCATTATAAAAAAATTATATATCATGACCGATTTAAAAACTACTTTTGCAGGGCTTCAACTAAAGAATCCCATCATCATTAGCAGTTCAGGCCTAACAAACAGTGCCGGAAAGAACAAAAAGTTGGCCGAAGCCGGTGCCGGAGCCACCGGGTGTGCCTTGGGCAGCCAGATGTGCAGGGGGAACATCACTTTTTGAAGAGCAAATATTCATAGAAGCCGACCAGTTGAAAGATCCTACCTATTCGGAAGGAAATGATTATCTGGCCGAATATATCCGGGAACATAAACTTTCCGAATATCTGGAGTTGATCAAAGAGAGTAAAAAGGTTTGTGATATTCCCATCATCGCAAGCATCAATTGCTATACGGATTCGGAATGGATAGATTTCGCAAAACAGATAGAAGAAGCCGGCGCTGATGCATTGGAAATCAACATACTGGCACTCCAGTCAGACGTTCAATATAAGTACGGATCGTTCGAGCAACGTCATATCGATATTTTAAGCCACATCAAGCGAGTGGTAAAGCTTCCTGTCATCATGAAGTTGGGCGACAATCTGACCAATCCGGTAACCCTTATCGATCAACTTTACGCCAACGGTGCAGCGGCAGTCGTATTGTTCAACCGTTTCTACCAACCGGATATCGATATCGAAAAGATGGAGCATATTTCCGGCAATGTATTCAGTAATGCTTCTGACTTGTCTAAGACGCTTCGTTGGATCAGCATTGCTTCGGCAATGGTAGATAAAATCGATTATGCGGCGTCAGGCGGCATACACAAACCGGAAGCTGTTGTAAAAGCAATTCTGGCAGGAGCATCGGCTGTCGAGGTTTGTAGTGCAATCTATCAGAATACCAATATGTATATCGGAGAAATGACCCGTTTCCTCCAAACATGGATGGAAGGTAAAGGCTTTAAAAACATCGCGCAATTCAAAGGAAAACTGAATGCAAAAGATGTGCAAGGTATCAATATGTGGGAACGTACTCAATTCTTGAAATACTTTAGCAGCAAATAAAAAAACTTTAGGTCCGGTTCTGGTTGTCAACTCTTTTCTCTTTTATTTCTCAAAAGCCCAAACAAACAGATTCTAAAGTCCTAATAAAAATCAGGTACCGACGCTATGCGAATGACATAGGAGGTCGATACCTGATTTTCTTTATTATCGATAATCTATCTAAAATCAGTCCTTCTTATCCAGCGCTTCAAAGCAAGAATTCTTACTTACAAATTCCGGAACGATATCTTTCATCGCTGCTACAATCTTCATCTGGTCGTATGTATAACTCAACTGAACAAGATTCTCAATACGTTCTTTTACTTCATCATAATCATATTCACGAACGGTAGCGATCATAATCTTTTCGTGATAAGTAGGCTTAGTCAGCTCTTTCACATTCAGCAGTTCTTCATACAATTTCTCTCCATGACGCAAACCGGTAAACTCTATCTTCACATCGGTACGTCCGGAAAGGCTGATCATACGCTTGGCAAGGTCGACAATCTTGACCGGCTTACCCATATCAAAGATATAGATTTCACCGCCATTCCCCATACTACCGGCTTCGAGCACCAGACGACAAGCCTCCGGAATGGTCATAAAATAACGGATAATCTCCGGATGAGTTACCGTCACAGGACCTCCATGCTGAATCTGATCGCGGAAACGGGGAATGACAGAACCATTGGATCCCAACACATTTCCAAAACGGGTAGTGATGAACTGCACCGTACTTTCTCCTTTTTTCTGCAATTTCTTAGCCAAAGACTGTACATAGATTTCACAAATGCGCTTAGAACATCCCATCACATTCGTAGGATTAACTGCCTTATCTGTAGAGATCATCACAAACTTCTCAGCGCCATACTTTACTGCCAAATCTGCCAAAATACGCGTACCAGCCACATTCACCTGTATAGATTCAGATACGTTATCTTCCATCATCGGTACATGTTTGTAGGCAGCTGCATGGAATATATATTGCGGTCTGAATTCACGGAATATCGCTTCAATACGGGTTTGATTAGAAATATCGGCTACAATGGTTTCCGCATCGATATCTCTCCAGCGATCCTGTAGTTCCAAACGGATGTCGTGAAGAGGTGTTTCTGCCTGGTCTACCAAAATCAACTTATAAGGATTGAATGAAGCAACCTGACGCATGATTTCACTACCGATAGAGCCGGCAGCGCCGGTAATCATCACCCTTTTTCCTTCCAGATGAGAGGCGATCTTATGAATATCCACCTCAATCGGCTCACGCTGTAAAAGGTCTTCAATCTGAATTTCTTTCAGTTGAGTACGGTTCAAAGGCTGTCCTCCCCATTCACTCAAGGGAGGGGCGGTAAGCAACTTCACATTATGGGCCAACAGGAGATCTGCCATATCCGTTTTCTTCAGTTGATCCATCTTGGCCGGAGAAATGATAATGGTATGTACATCACGATCATCCAGTTTTTCAATTAATGTATCATCATTGGGATACACCTTTACCCCCATCATAATTTTGTCAATCAATTCGGGTTCGTCAGCAATAAAACCACGCAAACGATAATGGTTACGCAAATTCACACGCAATGATTTTGCAATGTTGACACCTGCTTCTTTTGCACCATAAATAAAAACATTCGTAGTTTTGCTGCCATCAAAATTTAAAACTTCGAAAAGCATCTTCACAACAATGCGTGAACAAGACATCAAAGCAAAATTTATGATATAAGCCATAAACAACACACTCACCGGTGCTACCCTGACACCCATGAATGCTTCTAAAATCACGCTTACAAGTGTCAACAGACCGTATGACACTGTGAGAGATACGAAGATCCGCATAATATCCACAAAGGAAGAGAAGCGGAGTACGTTGGAGTACGTACGGAATACCCGGAAGAACACCAAGTTAATAATCACTGTCCAAAGAATGGTTCTATCAATCGTAGAAGAGTCCAGAAAAATGCTACGAAAATCATAACGAAGTGCATAGGACAACATACATGAAACTACAATGATAAAAACATCAATTAACAAAATAGTCCAAATAGGCAGTACCTTCGAAGAAAGATACCGTTGAAAAAATTTCGATTTCATCCGTTCTACAGTTTTTTTGTTTTTTTAGGCGATGCAAAGATACATTTTTTTGAGTAATCACCGCTTTATTTAACAAAATAATAAAAAAACTTTTGATTTTATGAATATTATGTAAAACAGGAAAAGACATGATAAACGTATCGAAACCATCAGATTACCATACGTTTACCATGTCTTTTCTAAACATTGGCATATCAAGCAAATATTACATCAAATTGCTGGCTAATTCACTTAACTGACTGCGTTCACCTTTCACAAGATTTACATGTGCAAAAAGGTTCTGTTCTTTCATACGGTCGATCATATAAACCAATCCATTGGACTGGCTATCCAGATAGGGCTGGTCGATCTGCTGAATATCTCCGGTAAATACCATCTTAGTACCTTCACCCGCACGTGTGATAATGGTTTTTATTTCATGAGGAGTCAAGTTCTGGGCTTCGTCGATGATACAATAAGTTTCGCTTAAACTGCGTCCGCGTATGAAAGCGAGCGCTTCAATAACCAACTGTTCACTTTTTTGCATATCTTCCAGACGCTTTACTTCGGTGGAATTGGCCGCAAACTGCCGCTTAATAACATTTAAGTTATCAAACAAAGGTTGCATATAGGGTGCCACCTTCTCCTTGGCATCACCCGGAAGAAAACCTAAATCCTTGTTTGAAAGTGCGACAATGGGGCGTGCCAACAAAATTTGTTTATAATCGGTCAAGTTGCCCAAAGCAGCCGCCAATGCCAGTAAGGTTTTACCCGTACCGGCTTTACCGGTCAAGGCCACCAGTTTCACATTAGGATCATTCAGAATTTCGAAAGCAAAACTCTGTTCGGCATTACGGGGTTCGATTCCATAGTTTTTCGTCTTATTCACCCGGCAAACCGTATGCGTAAAAGGATTATACCGGGCAAGCACACTGCTACGGTCACTCTTCAAAATGAAACATTCGTTAGGATGAATAACATTCTTAAAATCGAATTCGCTGATATCCAAACCTTCACGGGCAGAATAAATCCGGTCGATCAGTGCCGGATCGATGCCTTCAAAAATTTCGTTGGACTTCTCAAAAATATCGATGTTAATTACCTTATCGGTAATATAATCTTCGCAAACCACCCCAATAGAGCGGGCCTTCATACGCAAATTGACATCTTTGGTCACCAGAATTGTCTTCATATCGGCATGTTTCCGCGCCAGATAATCGGCAACGGCAAGAATCTGATGATCTGGCTTGCGCGAAGGAAACGAATCACGCACTACCGGAGAATCGACCTCACCCGTTATAACGAACAAACGCCCTAACCCCTCACCCAGCGAAGCACCGCTGGTAAAAAGATTGTCATCGGTGATCAGATCGAGCTCTCTGACAAACTCACGGGCGTTGTAGTTGATCTGTTCATTTCCCTTCTTGAACTTATCCAGTTCTTCGAGCACAACAATGGGGAGATAAATATCATTCTCTTGGAAATTCTTCAAGCAATTGTAGTCGTGAAGGATAACATTTGTGTCAAGCACAAAATTTTTCTTTGTTCCCATACTCTTCGTTAGATTTAAAATGTTGATATTTGCAATCCGGTAAAGCAATCGGTCACTACGATGAAAGATTGACGCACCTAAGATAAGAAATAAAAGGGCAAAAGAGATTTCTTGCCAGTTAAATATTATAAAAGATGGACTATCAGAACACTTTAAAGTACTTATATGAGAGTGTCCCCATGTTCCAGCAAATCGGAAGCGGAGCATATAAAGAAGGATTAGCAAACACGAGAGCATTGGATGAATACTTCGAACACCCCCACCGGAAATACCGTACGATACATGTGGGAGGCACCAATGGAAAAGGTTCCTGTTCGCATACCTTGGCAGCCATCCTGCAAGAAGCCGGTTACCGGGTAGGACTTTATACATCTCCGCATCTGGTTGATTTCCGCGAACGTATCCGGATCAACGGAGAAATGATGCCGGAAACGTATGTTGTAGATTTTGTAGAAAAGCACCGGAGCTTTTTCGAACCGTTGCATCCTTCTTTCTTTGAACTGACCACCGCCATGGCTTTCCGCTACTTTGCCGATGAGAAAGTGGATGTAGCACTCATTGAAGTCGGGTTGGGGGGACGTCTCGATTGTACCAACATCATCACCCCCGATCTATGCGTCATAACCAACATAAGTCTTGACCACACGCAATTTTTAGGAAACACATTAGCCGAGATAGCAGGAGAAAAAGCCGGAATCATCAAAAAAGGAACCCCTGTTGTCATCGGAGAGGTTACAGAAGAGACCCGACCGGTATTTGCAGGAAAAGCAGAAGAAATGCACGCACCCATTGTTTTTGCAGAAGACGATAACCGGATTTTAAAAGCAGAAAACAGCGATAACGGACTACTATATGAAACCCGTGAATATGGCTGCCTGCAAGGAGAATTGGGAGGGTATTACCAAATAAAAAACACCAATACGATACTTCATGCCCTGTCACAGCTAATAGCGTTGGAGTATGCCATCAAAGAAGAAAATATCCGCCACGGCTTTGCCCGCGTCAACGAACTGACCGGACTTATGGGACGTTGGCAAAAGCTAAGTGACCACCCACTGCTTATCTGTGACACAGGACACAACACAGGTGGAATTACTTACATCACCCAACAGATAAAATCAATCGTATACGACCATCTTCACATTGTAATAGGGATGGTGAACGATAAAGATATCCGTGGCGTACTGAACCTGCTGCCACAAGATGCGACGTACTATTTCACAAAAGCCAGCGTGAAACGGGCATTGCCGGAAGAGGAGTTAAAAAGAACCGCCCGTGAATTCGGACTGCATGGCAATACTTATCCCACAGTAACCGAAGCCGTACGCGCCGCCCAAGAAAAAAGCCTCCCAAAAGATTTTATCTTTGTAGGAGGCAGTAGTTTCATTGTAGCCGATCTGTTAGCGAACCGCAATGCACTCGATCTCGACTAAAGCATCTTTGGGCAAAGCCTTCACCGCCACAGCCGAACGAGCCGGGAAAGCACCGTCGAAATAAGTGGAATATACGCCGTTCATCCCTGCAAACAAAGACATATCCTGAAGGAAGACAGTCGTTTTGACGATGTCGGCCATTGTCAATCCGGCTGCTTCAAGAATATGCCTGATATTTTCCAGAGACTGACGGGCCTGTGCTTCTACCCCTTCGGGCATTATTCCTGTGGCTGCATCAATGGGGAGCTGTCCCGATACAAATACCATACCGTTCGCTTCGATAGCCTGGCTGTAAGGGCCGATAGCTCCCGGAGCTTTCTCACTGCAAATTACCTTTTTCATTGTATTTCCTAATTTTTATAGCCTCTCCCCAATCCTCTCCATAGGAGAAGGGAATAGACACTCATGATTATCAATCAGTTATAAAACCAACTTAGTCCCCTCTCCCACGGAGAGGGTTAGGGAGAGGTCTCGTACTCTTATCATTTTCCGCTCCGAAGGTAAGAAAAAAA
>ENA-OPAV01001403-OPAV01001403.1-human-gut-metagenome-genome-assembly--contig:-NODE-1403-length-16366-cov-2.516155_pt1 | contig 16366 bp, 15 predicted proteins | sample MGYA00241056_ERZ501428 | MGnify/ENA primary metagenome ERZ501428 (study PRJEB25962, sample SAMEA2042621) | human gut metagenome | biome: human gut; feature: human-associated habitat; material: faeces... | reverse complement strand
GTGTCGCACCGAGCAGAATGAAAAAACCGGTTATGTAGTATGAAAATTTAAATCGCGATGAACCGACAACTGCCTGAAAAGCTCCGATAGGACAGGCTCCGGATGCAGCGGGACAGGAATAACAGTTTAATCCGGGTACACATACCGTTTTAGCACTGCCCTGATATATTTTACCCTTGAATAAATTGGGAATATGAATATTAGTAAGCAGCGTGGCAGCTGCCTGTATCCATCCACGTATTCCGGCAGCTCTTTTTGATATTATTTTTTCCGACACACTCCAGACATAATTTTATTGCTTTGCCAAGTACGGCAGCCGCTTCACCTCTGATTGCACCATAGCTGACCATAGTGATACCGGTGATAAGCAAGGCAATTTGAGATATTTTTTGGTACTTCAAGATATCGTTGCTCCTTTCGTTTGTTGTATTTGTTGACCAGCTGACATTGGTATTATACAATAGCTGGTGTAAAATTATTGTTAAGAAACAGGTGAAAGAATCTTGAGATTATTAATAGTTGAAGATGAGAAACAAATATGTGACACAATTGCAAAAAGTCTGTATGATGCCGGTTACGAGGTGGATACCTGCTATGACGGGGAAGAGGCACTGGAATGCATTCTGGCGGAGGATTATGATTTGATTGTTCTGGATCTGAATCTGCCGGGTATGGATGGAATGGACATTTTAAGGGAACTTAGACAGAAAAATGAGGAGACGAAGGTCCTGATATTATCTGCAAGAGGACAGATTGCCGATAAGGTTGAGGGACTGGATGCAGGTGCAAACGATTATATGGAAAAACCGTTTCATTTGCAGGAACTTGAGGCACGTATCAGAAGCCTGACAAGAAGAAAATTTGTGCAGAAGGATATATGCCTGGAAAGCGGTGAAATTAAGTTCAATACGATAAGACGCGAGGCATATGCAAAAGGGAAAATGGTTCCCCTGACAAGAAAAGAAAATGGTATTCTGGAATATCTTCTTCTTAATCTTGGCAGACCGGTCAGCCAGGAGGAACTGATAGAGCATGTCTGGGATGCATCCGTGGATAGCTTTAGCGGCTCCATCAGAGTGCATATGTCGTCACTCAGAAGAAAACTAAAGTCCGTGCTTGGATATGATCCGGTTTTGAACAAGGTGGGAGAGGGGTATAAAATACGAGAGGAGTCCGATAAATGAGAAGAATGTCGCTGCAGTGGAGGCTTACCTGTATCATTACATTATATATTGCGGTTATATGTGGATGCCTGACTATGCTGGTCTATAAAAACGGTGTGTATTATATGGATTCCCTGCAGGAGGCTGTTGATGCACAGGGAGATGGGAATGAAAATGAATCAGACGAAATATATATCAGTATTCCGGAAGATAAGTGGGATGAATTTGCAAATGATTTTTCGGTCCAGGTATACAACAATAAGACGGATTACAAAAAAAGCAGCCTGATAATTTCAACTTTATTGGCACTTCTTGGTGGAGTGGCTACATATTTTATAAGTGGACGTGCTCTCAGACCGATTAGAGAGTTTTCGGATAAAATCGAAGAAGTGCAGGCACAGAATCTGGCAGATTCACGGATAGAGGAAAACCAGGTGAAAGAACTGAACCAGCTTAGTACTTCGTATAACAAAATGCTGGAACGCCTTTCGGATGCCTTTGAGATACAAAGACAATTTACTGCAAATGCAGCGCATGAGCTTCGGACCCCGCTGTCTTTAATGCAGGTACAGCTTGATTTATATAATTCCACCAGACATCCGGGCAATGATACGGATACTTTACAGACGATAAAGATGGTTACGGAACAGAATGACAGACTCAGCAGGATGGTAAAGACACTTCTTGACATGAGCGAACTTCAGACGGTGGGGAGAGATGAGAAAATTGCAGTTGATGCTCTTATTGATGAAGTACTGGCAGATTTGGAACCTCTGGCACAGGAAAAAAATATAAAGCTTGCTGGAAAATGCAAGAACACAACAATGGTCGGAAGTGATATTCTTATTTACAGGCTGGTATATAATCTTGTTGAAAATGCTATAAAATATAATCATTCAGGTGGACAGGTTACAGTTACTGCGTATCAGAAGGAAAAGCATGTTTATCTGTCAGTAGAGGATACAGGGAACGGAATCCCGGAGGAACTACGGGAGCGTGTGTTTGAACCATTCTTTCGTGTGGATAAATCCAGAAGCAGGGAACTGGGGGGCGTAGGTCTGGGACTTGCTCTGGTTCATGAAATTGTGAGAGTGCATGATGGCAGTATAACAGTTAAGTCCAGTCCGTCTGGCGGGACGATTTTTGATGTGATTTTTTAAAGAGAATAAATATACCTGATGTGCTTTTGGACAGCCTGAAATGGGAGGAAAGAAGATGCTGGAACGAAAAAAAGTCCGTGCAGCCAATGAAGATTTACCGGTAATTATGGAAATGAATGCAGCCAGTAAAATGAAACTGGAAAAAAGAATGATAAACCTGTCCTTTATTGGAAGTGTACTCTTTGTAGTGGCAGAAGGAGTTATGGCATATATCAGCCATTCCCATGCAATACTGATGGACTGCGTATTTGATGTGACAGATTTAATAATGATAGGACCGTTTCTGGTGCTGGTGCCACTGTTGTACCGTCCGGTAACGGAACGCAGACCGTATGGATTTTCCCAGGTGGAATCTTTATTTCTGGTAATCAAGTATAGTGTACTTTTAGTAGTTACCATCCAGCTTTTAATCGACAGTGTGCAAAGCATCCTGCATGGCGGACATATGGTAAATGCCAGCCAGCTTGCAGGCTTTGAGTTTGGCGTGTTTGCCGGCTGTCTTATCATCTATTTCCTGCTTCATTATTTCAGTAAACGATATGCATCTGTGGTAGTAAAAGCAGAAATGTATAACTGGAAATTAGATGTAGTCAGCAGCTTTGGCGTATTCGCCGCATTCTTCGGACAGTTCCTTCTGCAGAAGACACCGTACGAATGGCTGGCACCGTACATAGACCCGGTAGTAGCAATTGTGATGGCATTAATCCTAATTGTAGAACCGGTGAAAATGATATTGCATGGACTCAGGGAGCTGGTGCTCTTTGCACCGGAGCAGGAAGTGATGGACCAGATACGTTCCATTGCAGAACAATATATGCAGACCTGTTCCTATACGATAGAATTTTTGGATGTCATCCAGACCGGACGAAAAACCTGGGTGGAAATATACATAGATAGCCCCAACGATATTATTACAATGCAGTCCCTCACCAGAATCAGAAATGGAATCCGGGAAGAATTAAAGAAATACTTTGACCAGATTTATGTAGAACTGATACCGGATTTGCCGGAATAAAAATAATACCGGACACAGGTGCCGGAGTGTATAAAAAGTGCCGATGGAATATTCCACCGGCACTTTTTATGAAACGGAGATGGCGGGATTCGAACCCGCGTGCCCCGGAGGGCTAACGCATTTCGAGTGCGCCCCGTTATGACCACTTCGATACATCTCCAGATAAAAAAGAGTGCATACACTTTGTTGGATTCGTGTGGTAAAGTGTTTTGCACAATAGCACATATATCATACAATATTTTCCTGCCGGATGCAAGCAGATTTCATTGACAGACTTGGAAAATGCCCGTATAATAATATTTATATTGGTTATAGTGACCATAACTAGGAGGATTAGACAAATGAATAATGAAAAAGAGTTCAAGCCGTATATTCCGGCAGACAAAGTTTTGCCGGAACTTACGCCAGTCTCTATTATTCTGGGTATTCTGCTTGCCGTAGTTTTCGGTGGGGCAAACGCATACTTAGGACTTAGAGTAGGAATGACAGTGTCGGCATCCATACCGGCAGCGGTAATTTCCATGGGAATTATCCGCGTAATTTTAAGAAGGGACTCCATTCTGGAGAATAACATGGTACAGACCATCGGTTCTGCCGGAGAGTCTCTTGCAGCAGGAGCAATCTTTACACTCCCGGCTCTGTTTATGTGGGCAGAGGAAGGTGGTACAAGCATGCCATCTTTAGTGGAAATCGCATTGATTGCATTAATCGGTGGTGTCATCGGAGTTATGTTCATGATTCCACTTCGTAGTGCATTAATCGTACAGGAGCATGGAAAGCTTCCTTATCCGGAAGGAAAAGCCTGTGCAGAAGTACTGGTAGCCGGAGAAGAAGGCGGAGCAAAAGCAAGTACCGTATTTGCCGGTCTGGGAATTGCAGCAGCATACAAATTCATCACAGATGGTTTGAAAGTATTCCCGAGTGAAGTGACTTATGAAATCAAATCTTACAAGGGTTCCGGAGTCGGAATGGATGTACTTCCGGCACTTCTTGGAGTTGGTTATATCTGTGGAGCCAGAGTATCTTCCTACATTTTTGCGGGTGGAGTAATCGGCTGGTTCGTACTGATGCCGTTAATCGCACTCTTTGGTGCAGACCTTACCATTTTCCCGGCAAGCGTTCCGGTATCTGAACTTGGCGCATCAGGAATCTGGTCAAACTATATCCGTTACATTGGAGCAGGAGCAGTTGCAGCAGGCGGAATCATCAGCCTGGTAAAGAATCTGCCACTTATCGCAAAGACCTTCCGTCAGGCATTAAAGAGCTACGGAAGCAAAGGAAATGGTGACAACAGCCGCCTCAATAAAGATATTCCAATGAATATCGTAATTCTTACGATTGGAATCATGGCTATTATTATGTGGCTGGTTCCGGCAGTTCCGGTAAGCCTTCTTGGAGCAATTATTATCGTAATCTTCGGATTCTTCTTTGCAACCGTATCATCCAGAATGGTTGGTATTGTAGGAAGTTCCAATAACCCGGTATCCGGAATGGCAATTGCAACACTGCTTATCACAACGATGATTTTAAAAGCAACCGGAACCATCGGAATGCCTGGAATGGTAGCTTCTATTGCAATCGGTTCTGTCATCTGTATCATCGCAGCAATCGCCGGAGATACATCACAGGATTTAAAGACCGGTTATCTGGTAGGAGCAACACCTTGGAAACAGCAGGTTGGTGAAATCATCGGTGTAGCAGCATCTGCTATTGCAATCGGTGGAGTATTATATCTGTTAAATGCAGCATGGAGCTATGGTTCCTCAGCAATCCCTGCACCGCAGGCAACCTTGATGAAGATGGTAGTAGAAGGAGTTATGGGCGGAAACCTTCCTTGGGTACTGGTATTTGCAGGCGTTGGTATTGCAGTAGTAGTAGAAATCCTTGGAATTCCGGTATTGCCATTTGCAGTAGGTCTTTACCTTCCGATTTACTTAAGCACACCAATGATCGTTGGTGGATTAATCCGCTTATACTTCGATAAGAAGAAGGGTGAATCCGAAGAAGAGAAGAAACGTAAAGTGGAAAACGGAGTGCTTTACTCATCCGGTCTGATTGCCGGAGAGGGACTGGTAGGAATTCTCCTTGCAGTCTGTGCAGTCATTCCATTCAAGGGAGAGACCTTTGCAGATGCATTTAACTTATCTGCAATATTCGGTTTCAGCTTAGGAAACATCGGCGGACTGGTATTCTTTGCATTACTTGCCGTAACTTTAATCCTTTTCATCCGTGGAAAGAAGAAAAAAGAAAATTAAAAACAGAATAAAGTAGTTCTTACATCTGCCGTCTTGCGAAAAGGCGGCAGATGTTTTATACTGCTAGCGAAGATAACAGGAGGCAATATGGCAAAGAAAAAAGACAATTATTTAGATTATATCCCACGTCCGAATACATTATTTGAATGTAATAAGAACAAAGATGGCAAAATAGAAATAAAAATGCATAACAAAGGTGTGTTTAACAAAATCGCACAGGTGTTATTTAAGAAACCGAAATACAGCTATATCGAGCTGGATGAATTCGGCAGCTTCGTGTGGGAGCAGATGGATGGAAAGAAAACCATCTATGAGATTGGTACACTGGTAAAAGAAAGATTCGGTGACAAGGCAGAACCTCTTTACGAGAGACTGTCCCAGTATATCAAGATTCTGCATAACAACCATTTTATCGTATATGAGAATAAATTAAGAAAGAAGGAATCATAATGAGCGCATTAGCAGGCTTAGAACCAAAAGAGGTATTTCATTATTTTGAAGAAATCAGCAATATTCCACGTCCATCCTATAAAGAGGAGAAAATCAGCAATTATCTGGTAAACTTCGCAAAGGAACGGAACTTAGAATATTATCAGGATGAAGTAAAAAATGTCATTATCATCAAAGAGGCAGCACCGGGCTATGAAGACGTTGCACCACTGATGATTCAGGGACATATGGATATGGTGTGCGAGAAAGAACCGGGCAGCACCATCGATTTTGAAAATGACGGACTGACACTGGAAGTAAACGGAGATTATATCAGTGCAAAGGGAACAACCCTTGGCGGTGATGATGGAATCGCAGTTGCATATGCACTGGCAATCTTAGACTCTGACAGCATTGCACATCCGCGTATCGAATTTATCTGTACCGTGTCGGAAGAAGTTGGTATGGAAGGTGCCGTAGCACTGGATGTTTCCCATTTAAAAGCCAAGAAGCTTCTGAACCTGGATTCTGAAAATGAAGGAATCATGCTGGTAAGCTGTGCCGGTGGATGCAGCACCGTATGTGAACTTCCGGCGGAATGGGAAAAGAGCGCAGGAAATCTTGTTTCTATTCATGTGGCAGGCTTAAAGGGCGGACATTCCGGCGTGGAAATTGACAAAGGAAGAGCCAACTCCAACATTTTATTGGGAAGAATTCTTTTGGAATTAAAAGATGAATATCATTATCAGATAGCAGCATTATCCGGCGGAAATAAGCAGAATGCCATTCCAAGAGAAAGTGCAGCAGAGCTTATGGTACAGGAAGATGCCACACAGCTTGTCCATAAAATAGAAGAAATTGCAGAGAAAATCACCCATGAATTTTCCACCAGTGATCCGGATATCCAGATATCCGTAGCAGTAGAAGAAAACTGTGAGAAGGAAGTATTAACAGAAGCTGCGGCAAGAAAAACAGTGCTTTTAATCAACCTGCTTCCAAATGGAATTCTTCGCATGAGTGATGACATCAAGGGACTGGTAGAGACTTCTTTAAACCTCGGCGTACTGACTCTGGAAAAAGACAAGCTGACTCTGCAGTATGCCGTAAGAAGTGCAGTGGGAACCGCAAAAGAATATCTTTTGAAACGTATTGCTGCGCTGGTGGAAGAGTTTGGCGGAAGAGTCACCAATACCGGTAATTATCCTGCGTGGGAATACCGCAGGGATTCTGTACTCCGGGATGATATGGTCCGCATTTTCAAGGAAATGTATGGAAAAGAGCCGACCGTAGAAGCAATTCATGCCGGACTTGAGTGTGGCATTTTAGCAGGTAAGATTGACGGACTGGATGCTGTCTCCATCGGACCGGATATGATTGCCATTCATACCACAGAGGAGAAATTAAGCATTTCTTCCACAAAGAGAGTATGGGATTATATCTTAAAAGTAATTGCCTGTAAATAAATTGCTTAAGCAGGCATTATAGCTTGTACCCTAAAAAAAAATATATTATAATATATTTTGGATGTGTGGGCGTATGCACAACAATAAGCAAAGAAAGGGATGCAGCAAATGAAAAGAATAGGTATGTTGACCAGCGGCGGAGACTGTCAGGCATTAAATGCAGCAATGCGCAGCGTGGTAAAAGGATTAAGTCATAATGTGGATGAGTTGGAAATCTACGGTTTTTATAATGGTTACAAGGGATTGATTTATGGCGATTACCGCCTGCTTACATCAAAGGATTTTTCGGGAATCCTTACCAAGGGCGGAACCATCTTAGGTTCTTCCAGACAGCCATTTAAACTGATGCGTGTGCCGGATGAGAACGGGCTGGATAAGGTGGAAGCAATGAAGCAGACCTATCATAAACTGAAACTGGATTGTCTGGTAATCCTTGGCGGAAACGGAACACAGAAGACTGCCAATCTCCTTCGGGAAGAGGGATTAAATGTCATCCATCTGCCGAAGACCATCGACAACGATATCTATGGAACAGATATTACCTTTGGCTTTTACAGTGCAATCAACGTGGCGTGTGCAGCCATTGATTGTATACACACAACAGCAGCATCCCATAATCGTGTCTTTATCGTAGAAGTCATGGGACATAAAGTGGGCTGGCTGACCCTGTACGCAGGTGTTGCCAGTGGAGCAGATATCATATTACTGCCGGAAATCCCATATGATATTGATAAAGTCATCGAAGCAATAGATAAGAGAACCAGGGATGGAAAAGGCTTTACCATTCTTGCGGTAGCAGAGGGTGCTATTTCCAAGGAAGATGCAGCACTTTCCAAGAAAGAATACAAAGAGAAGCTAAAGAATTATAAATATCCGTCTGTATCCTATGAGATTGCAGACCAGATTGAGAAACGCAGTGGCACCGAAGTACGTGTAACCGTACCGGGCCATACCCAGCGCGGCGGAAGCCCATGCCCATATGACCGTGCACTCTGTACACGACTTGGTGCAGCAGCAGCCCGGGCAATCATTGATGAAGATTACGGATACATGATTGCGATGGTTAATGATAAGACAAAGCGTGTTCCACTGAAGGATGTGGCTGGCAAGTTAAAGACTGTTGACCCGGATTGTCAGATGATTAAAGAAGCAAAGACCATTGGAATCAGCTTTGGAGATTAAGAGAAGCGAGGATGGAATAGATGTCATACATGGCACTTTACCGTAAGTTCCGCCCACAGGAATTCGCGGATGTCAAAGGACAGGAGCATATAGTAACAACCTTAAAGAACCAGATAAAGGCAGACCGTATCGGCCATGCATATCTGTTCTGTGGAACGAGAGGAACCGGTAAGACAACCATCGCAAAAATATTTGCCAAGGCAGTCAACTGCGAACATCCCGTAGATGGAAGCCCTTGTGGAGAATGTGCAAGCTGTAAAGCAATTGCGGCAGGAAGTTCCATGAATGTTATCGAAATTGATGCGGCATCCAATAACGGTGTAGATAATATCCGTGAAATCCGGGAAGAGGTAGCATACCGCCCGACAGAAGGAAAATATAAAGTTTATATCATAGACGAGGTGCACATGCTCTCCATCGGAGCCTTTAACGCTTTGTTGAAGACCCTGGAAGAGCCGCCTTCCTATGTCATTTTTATACTGGCAACTACGGAAGCCCATAAGATACCGATTACGATTCTTTCGAGATGTCAGCGGTATGATTTCCGGAGAATTTCCATTGAGACCATATCAGACCGCCTGATGGAACTGATGGAAAAGGAAAATGTGGAAGTGGAAGAACGGGCAATCCGCTATATTGCCAAAGCGGCAGACGGATCCATGCGGGATGCCTTAAGCCTTTTAGACCAGTGCATCGCCTTTTATCTGGGACAGAAGCTGACCTATGACCATGTGTTAGAGGTGCTGGGTGCTGTAGATACGGAAGTCTTTTCTAAATTACTGCGGAAAGTGCTGGCAGAAGATGTGGCAGGAGCCATTTCGCAGTTAGAAGAGCTGGTCATCGAGGGAAGAGATTTAGGACAGTTTGTCAATGACTTTACCTGGTATTTAAGAAACCTGCTTTTGTTAAAAGGCTCAGACGATATGGAAGAAGTCTTAGATATGTCTTCTGAGAACATGGCACTTTTAAAAGAAGAAGCCCGGTTGGTAGAAGCAGATGTACTGATGCGGTATATCCGGATTTTCTCCGAGCTGTCCAATCAGGTAAAATATTCTTCCCAGAAACGAATCTTAATTGAAATTGCAATAATTAAATTATGTAAACCTGCAATGGAGACCAACATGGATTCCATTACAGACCGGTTAGCAAAGTTAGAAAAGAAGATGGAGCAGGGAATTCCCACGGCAGCACCGGTGAATACCGCGACACAGCCGGCCGAGGCAGCAGCACCGGTCAGCCGTCCGCCAATGCCAAAAGCAATCCCGGAAGATGTGGAACAGATTGTAAAGAACTGGAATTCCATTCTGCCGAAGATGAGCGGCGTGGTGCGCACCTATCTTAAGTCAGCACATTTAAGTCTTGGCGGAGATGACCGTCTGATGATTGTATTGGATGACCCGGTTGCAGCAGGCTACGTGGAAGAGGAAGACCACAGAAATGAAATCCGACAGGTGATTTCTGATTATATAGAAAAAGAAGTGGAGATTCAGATTCAGCAGAATCAGTCGAATCGTCCGTTTGAAGAATCCTATGTGGATTTGTCACAGATAATCAATATGGATATAACCATTGAAGATGAATAAAATACAGGAGGAAATGGAAACATGGCAAAAAGAGGCGGAGGATTTCCGGGCGGAATGCCGGGAAATATGGGAAACCTTATGAAACAGGCACAGAAGATGCAGCGCCAGATGGAAGAGGCATCCAAGGAGTTAGAGGAGAAAGAAGTAACAGCCGCAGCAGGTGGCGGTGCAGTTGAGGTTACAGTCTCCGGTAAGAAAGAAGTAACCAAAGTAAAGATTGATCCGGAAGCAGTTGACCCGGATGATGTAGAAATGTTAGAAGACATGATTATGGCAGCAACCAATGAGGCACTGCGCCAGATAGAAGAATATTCCCAGCAGTCCATGTCCAAGATTACCGGCGGCATGGGTGGACTTGGCGGTGGATTCCCATTCTAATCAGCTGAAGGAGAAGAGGAAACAGAATGGACTATTACAGCAGCCAGATAAGCCGTCTGATAGAACAACTTTCCGGCTTGCCGGGAATTGGACCAAAGTCGGCGCAGAGACTGGCATTTCATATTTTGAATATGCCGGAAGAAAATGTGGAAAAATTAAGTCGTTCCATATTAGATGCAAGACAGAATATACACTACTGCAAAGAGTGCCTGACCCTGACCGATGATGAACTCTGCCCGATATGCAAAAATCCCCAGCGGGATCACAGCGTAATCATGGTAGTAGAGGACACCAGGGATCTGGCAGCTTATGAGAAAACTGGAAAATATGAAGGAGTATATCATGTACTTCATGGGGCAATATCTCCGATGCTTGGAATCGGACCAAATGACATTAAGCTCAAGGAGCTGATACATCGGCTGGAGGGTGATGTAAGAGAAGTCATTATTGCCACCAATTCAAGTTTAGAGGGAGAGACAACAGCAATGTATATCAGCAAGCTGGTGAAACCGACCGGAATCAAGGTTTCAAGAATTGCCAGCGGCGTCCCTGTGGGAGGGGATTTGGAATACATTGACGAGGTAACATTACTTCGCGCGTTAGAGGGACGTGTGGAGTTGTAATGGATACAAACAAGCTTATTCATGAGAAAGGTTAAGTAAAATGACGAATGCAGAGTTGGAAAAAAAGGCAAATGAAGTAAGACAAAGTATTGTTACGGCATTGCACAGTGCAAAATCCGGACATCCAGGCGGATCGCTTTCCGCAGCAGATATTATGACATATCTGTATTTTGAAGAGATGAATGTGGATCCGAAGAATCCGAAGATGGCAGACCGCGACAGATTTGTGCTGTCGAAAGGACATGTAGCTCCGGCATTATATTCTGTACTGGCACACAAAGGATATTTTCCTGTAGAAGATCTTGTGACACTGCGTCATACAGGTTCTTATTTACAGGGACATCCGGACATGAAACATATTCCGGGTGTTGATATGTCTGCAGGTTCCTTAGGACAGGGACTGTCCTGCGCAGTAGGAATGGCACAGGCTGGTAAGATGGATGATAAGGATTACCAGGTATATGCAATGTGTGGTGATGGTGAGATTCAGGAAGGACAAATCTGGGAAGCTGCTATGTGGGCAGGCGCACATCACTTAGACAACCTGACCGTAATCGTAGATAACAATAACCTTCAGATAGATGGAACGGTAGAAGAAGTATGTTCTCCATATCCGATTGATAAGAAATTTGAAGCATTCAATTTCCATGTAATCAATATCAATGGAAATGATATGGAAGAAATCCGTAATGCCTTTGCAGAAGCAAAGAAAGTAAAAGGCATGCCGGTTGCAATCATCGCAAAGACCACCAAAGGAAAAGGAGTTTCCTTTATGGAAAATCAGGTGGGCTGGCATGGAAAAGCTCCAAATGACGAGCAGTACGAACAGGCAATGGAAGAATTGAAGAAAGCAGGTGAAGCATTATGTCAGAAGTAAAGAAGATTGCAACAAGAGAAAGCTACGGTAATGCTTTAGTAGAACTGGGCAGGGAACACACAGACCTTGTAGTATTAGATGCCGATTTGGCAGGTGCAACCAAGACGGAAATCTTCAAGAAAGCATTTCCGGAACGTTTCTTGGACTGTGGAATTGCAGAAGCAAATATGGCTGGAATCGCAGCAGGACTTTCTACCTGCGGTAAAGTTCCATTCATGAGCTCCTTTGCAATGTTTGCAGCAGGACGTGCTTATGAGCAGGTGCGTAATGCAATCGGATATCCACACCTGAATGTAAAAATCGGTGCAACCCATGCAGGAATCTCTGTAGGAGAAGACGGTGCAACCCACCAGTGCTTAGAAGACCTTGCACTGATGCGTGAAATTCCTGGAATGGTAGTGATCAATCCGAGTGATGATATTGAAGCAAAAGCTGCAGTAAAAGCGGCATATGAACATGTAGGACCGGTTTACCTCCGATTTGGCAGACTTGCAATTCCTGTATTTAACGATAACGAAGATTACAAATTCGAAATCGGAAAAGGAATCGTCTTAAAAGAAGGAAAAGATGTTACCATCTTTGCAACCGGACTGGAAGTAAGCGAGACATTAGCAGCAGAGAAAATGTTGGCAGCAGATGGCATTGATGCAGAGATTATCAACATCCATACCATTAAGCCAATCGATGCAGAATTAGTTGCTGCATCAGCCGCTAAGACAGGCAAAGTCGTAACCGTAGAAGAACATTCCATCATCGGTGGACTTGGAAGTGCTGTATGTGAAGTCCTTTGCGAGAAAGCACCGGCCAAAGTACTCCGTATTGGCGTAAATGATACCTTTGGTGAGTCGGGCCCGGCACCGGAACTGATTGCAAAATACGGACTGGATGCAGAAAGTATCTACAAAAAGGTAAAAGCCTTTGTAAAAGAAAACTAAAAAGGACAAAAAGGAAAGCTGTCACTGAAAAAGTGGCAGCTTTTTTCGTAAAAACCTGTCAAAAACTTCATTTTTCGCCATCCATGATATGGCAAAAAATCCGCCGCCTCTGTGTTATGGTTGTCCCAAGACAAGAGGAAAGGGGCGGCAGACGTGATAGAGATTATACAACGGAAGGAAATAGAAAATTCAGCAACAGGAAATGCACCGGCAGGAAGTACCGCAACAGGAAATATAGTGACAGAAAATAGAAGAACGAACGAGAAGGCGGAGGATACGGCAACGTTTCCACGAAATTTCCGCCAGATTGGGACACCAGAGGGTGAAAAACACATTTTCATAGAAGATTATGTATACACCTATCTGCATCCGGCATTTCTCGGAATGAATGAACGGAGGGTATGCATTCTGGTGGGCAGAACCGAAACCCATGGCAAAAACACGAATATCTATGTAAATGGGGCATTTGAATTGCCGGAAATTGCATATTGTGGGACAGCTCCGGTCTTTCAGGAGAAAATCCGGACAGAAATATGCTCCTTAATTAAACGCTATTTTGACGGAAGCACACTGCTGGGCTGGTTTTATGATGAGAAGGGGACAGCACCCTGCCTGACACCGGAACTGGAACGGATAATGAAAAATTTCTTTGGTGGAAACAATAGACTTCTGCTGCTGTCGGATTCCCTGGAAAAAGAAGAAACGTTATACATATATGAAGATGGAGCCGTTCATAAAAAAGAAGGCTATTATATCTATTATGAACGCAACCAGGCGATGCAGGAGTATATGATAGTATCGCGGAAAGACACACCGCAGGAAGTGAAACCGGAGGAAGTCCGGGATGAGGCATTAAAAAACTACCGGGAGCTGGTTTTAAACAGACCAAAAAAGAATTTTCAACTGCCGGCATTTCATTCATTGGTTTATGGAAGTGGTCTTCTGGTGGTCATTGCAATCATAGTTGTAGGCATCAGCATGTTCAATAATTATGAGAAAATGAAGAAATTAGAAACTGCGGTCAGTGTCATGGAACAGAAAAATGATTCATCAGGAACAGACCCTGCACCGGATACGGAAACCCAGACAAAGCTGGTCATCGAGGACCTTGCGGGACAGGTAGAACCAACGGAAAAAGAGAATGCAGAAAACTTACAGGTTGCGGACAACACGGCAGCACCGGATAATACATCTGACCAGGCAGCATCCGCAAGTACGCAGCCCCAGTCCGAGGCGGAAATTATATTGCAGCAGGGCTATTATATCGTGCAGCCGGGAGACAGCATGATTTCCATCAGTAAAAAGATATATCAGGATGCTTCCCATGTGGCAGATTTGTGTGCGGCAAATGGGATTGAAAATGTCGATAATATAAAGGTTGGCGAAAAATTAATACTTCCATAAGAAAAAAATAATGCCGAAACATGGAATATAGGCTATAATCAATAGAAGAGTGAAGAGAACAGCAGGAGTTAAGAAACAGAAATGGCAGATAAAACACAGTTTCGTACCATCGAAACAGACGAAGAAGAACTGAATACCAAAATACGGAAACATCGTTTGAAAATAATAAAAATCATATTGTTGTTGCTGGCGCTGGCGGCTGTTGTGGCATTGGGGATTTTCTTTTTTCAGAAATTGCGGAAATATAATAGTTACACGGTAGAAAAAAGCGTGGAACGTCAGGACACTGCTGGAAGCCGGTTTCTTGCATATGGAAATGGTTTTATCAAATATAGTAACGATGGGGCAATTTATACCGACGCCAATGATGAAGTGTACTGGAACCAGACCTATGAGATGAAAGAACCAATGGCAGATGTCTGTGAGGATTATGTGGCATTGGCAGATAAGGGCGGAACTGAAATCTATATCATGAATCAGGCGGGAATGCAGGGCAAAATTGAGACACCGATGAACATCTCCAGAATAAGCGTAGCCAACCAGGGCGTTGTGGCAGTATGGATGGAGAGTGACGGAGAGAATTACATCCGTATGTATGACAAAAATGGCAAAAATCTGGTGTCCGGTGCATTCTATACAGAAAAAAGCGGCTATCCGCTGGACATTTCCCTTTGCAATGACGGAAAGAAGCTGGCGGTATCCATGCTTACGGTCAATAATGGAGAAGTATGCAGCACAATCAAATGTTACAATTTTGGCTCAGTAGGACAAAATGAGATTGATTATATGGTAGGAAGCTTTGACTATCCGGATGTGATAATACCACAGATAGAATTTACCGATAACAACCGTCTGGTGGCATTTGGCGATTCCAAAATTATTTTATTCAGCGGTACCCAGAAGCCGGAGCCGGATGATGAAATTGCACTGAACCAGGAAATAAAGAGCGTATTTACCAGTGAAAATTATATTGGCATCATTTACAATAATGATGTGCAGGCAGAATCCGATACCGAAAGCACAGAAGAAAGCCGCCATATGGAAATTTATAATACCGGTGGCAAACATGTATTAAGCAAGGATTTTACCATGGATTATGAAAATGTGGACTTCCTTGGAAATGGGGAAATCTGTATCCGGAACGCCACAGAGTGTCAGATTTACAATACATATGGTGTAAAGAAATTTTCCTATACATTTGATACACCACTGTATGATGTGATTTCAGACGGCAGCCAGAATGGTTATATATTTATAATGGAAGGAACAACAGAGAAGGTAAGACTGAAGTGAATTGGTTATTGATATGTGTGATTGGAATCCTGGTAGTATGTGCCCTGGAGGGATACTTCCGTGGATTTATAAAAATAGTATTCTCCCTGCTTGCAATGATTATCACCCTTGCAGTGGTGTCAGTTGCAGCTCCAAAGATTACAACCTATATAGAAGAAAACACAGAGCTGGATGAGAGAATCACGGAGAAATGCTTAGAGCATGTGGAAAAAAATGCGCAGGACCGGCTGAACCGGGAAACACAGGAGAAGTCCGAAGAGACCAGACAGCAGTTAGAAGAAAATGGTATCAGTGGCGGAGAACTGGATGCCCTTATGGACAAAGCGGCAGAAGCGGGAAGTGATGCGGTCCATCAGGCACTGGCAGATAGCGGAGTTTATCAGGCAATGGCACAAAAAATCACGCATTTTATCATCAGCCTGATTGCCTGCATAGTGACATATGTGGTGGTATATCTGGTTCTTCATATTATTTTGAATGTGCTGGATCTGGTGGTGAAGCTTCCGGTTCTGAAAGGAATCAACCGGTTCCTTGGAATGCTGGCAGGCAGCATAAAGGGATTTCTCATTGTCTGGGTGGTATTTTATCTGATACATATTATGGCAG
>ENA-OPAV01001396-OPAV01001396.1-human-gut-metagenome-genome-assembly--contig:-NODE-1396-length-16409-cov-19.024581_pt1 | contig 16409 bp, 16 predicted proteins | sample MGYA00241056_ERZ501428 | MGnify/ENA primary metagenome ERZ501428 (study PRJEB25962, sample SAMEA2042621) | human gut metagenome | biome: human gut; feature: human-associated habitat; material: faeces... | reverse complement strand
GTTACGAGGGCACGAGATACTGGCTCCCCGGTAACACCTACGACTTCTACGCCCTCTACCCATCCGCGGAGACGCTGGGCGATGCCGTGTCCTCTGTCGCCTGCACGGACGGCACTTTTACCGTCAACGGCTTCGACGCCACGAAAGGGTACGACCTGATGACGGCGAAAAAGACGGGTATTTCCGTCGTGGCAGGCCAGACTCCCGGTGCGGTAGCCCTCAAATTCCAACATCTGCTGGCACGCCTCACCTTCGTGGCACGCAGCGAGGGAGGCAACGCCACGGTACGTTCCATCTCCCTTGAGGGGCTGGCTGTCAAGGGCGACTACGACGACAGCGCAGAAACTGCGTGGAACAACACGACAACGGGGAAGGTCAGCGTGAAGAAAGAGACCAACGTAACCCCTGCCGGAAACGCGAACGTGTCGGGCGACCTGCTGCTCATTCCGCAATCGCTTGCGGGCGGGGTGAAGCTGACCGTCATCTACGACACCGATGCCGAGACAGAAAAGTCCGCTTCCTACACCTTGCCTGCCACCACCGTGAGCATGTGGGAGGCGGCGAACCATTACCGTTACTCGTTCACCCTCACCGGCGGAGGCTACATCGTGTTCGACCCGCCCACGGTCAACGCATGGAGCGACGCCATAGGCGGGAACGTAACCATCGACGTGACCCAATAACCTTATTATAAGCTATCTGTAACCTGACGATAAAATGAACATCCAAATGAAGCAACGATACATACTTCCGGCCCTCCTGCTCCTCTGCGCCGCCTGCCAGCAGGAGGAATGGGCGCAGCCCGAAGCCGACAGTTCCGACGCCATCCGCTTTGCCGCCCCGACCATTACCGTGGAGGAACTCACCCGGAGCACGTTCCACGACGCATTTCCTACCGGCGGCACATTCGGTGTATTGGGCTACTGCGTGCCCTACCAGCGCGGTAGCGACACCGAAATGGACTGGGCATCGGGCAGCGCGAACTGGGGCAACAAGAGCGGCAACGCCTTCCCCGACGTGTTCTTCAATCAAGCCGTCACCTACAACGGCTCGGCCTGCACTTATGACTATAATAACAGTGGCGGCCCACGAAAATGGTACAACACGACGCAGAATCAGGAGGCGATCTCCCCCGACAACTACCGGTACACCTTCTTCGCCTATTACCCGATGGACGATTTTACAGTGGAAAGTCCTACCAATGCCACCACACGGGGCGTGCCGAAACTGACGTTCACCATGCCGTTCGCCGAGACGGGCGATGTAGCGACTACCACGTTGGACGACAAGGAGACGCCCGACGCGATGGTCTCCGTCGTCTATAACCACCTGCGCACCACGGGAAACGTGCGCTTCAATTTCAGCCATATCATGACGGGCTTGGGCTTCGCCGTGAACAACTACAATTACGGGGGAGATGATGAAACTGTTACCGTCAAGCGCGTTACCTTGTCGGGCAACTTCACTCGCTCGATTACCATAGATTTCAGCAAGAACACCAACGAAGACGGATTCTACACCTACAGCGGCACCTATCCCGGCACATACGTGATATATAACAACGAGGAAGGGTTTGCAATAGCTCCCAACAGTTCCGTCCCCCTGATAGGCGACAAACACCTGCTTCTGTTGAGCAACGCCACGGACGGCACTTATTTCGGCGAGAACGTGAAGGTCCATGTCGAATACACCTACAGGGGGGAAGCAAAGAACGCCTCTGCCGAACGTCCGACGCAGTTCCAGCCCCGTGCGGGCGTCCGCTATACGGCGCAGCTTAACTTCGTGGGCGAAACCTTCGCGCTGAACTTCATCGCCGCCGAGGACGAGTTCTGGGAAGACGGGGGCGACAGCGACGTCTCAATCCAATAAAGCAACAACTGAAAACAGCATAAAGATGAAAAAGATATTTTATTACTTCCTGCCGGTGGCCGCCATGCTTTTGCCGACAGCCTGCACCACGGAGGAGGACTTTGGCGGCGGTACCGTTCCGCCCGGCGACGGATTCACCATCGAGGCCGTCTGCCAAAACATGCTGCCGCAACAAGTCGTCACCCGCTCGGCCATCGCCAAGGACGACAAGGAGAAGCGTATCAACCAGCTCTACCTGTTCTTCTTCGACGAAAACGACGACTATCTGCAATCGAGCAACACGAAAGTATTCTCGCCGTATATGGCTCCGTCGGCGAATACGAGCAATGTCAGCATTCCTACGGACGTGTTTGTAGATCAAACGCTCGCCCAAAAAACCACCATCTACGCCTTGGCCAACGTGACTCCGGAAGTGGTAGCCGATGCCGACGGTGACGGTTATCCCGACAACTTCCCCCAAGGGGGCAAAGACGGGAAAACTCCCAAGGAGCTGCTCGAAGCGTTCGTGTACGACCCTGCCAATTACACCCCTGATACCCACGATGCCATCACGACCCTGCCCAGCACGGGAATGCCGATGGCAGGCAAAAGCGCGACTACCGTGGACCTCACCAAGAAGGGAAGCCTCACGATGCAACTCAAGGCACTGATGGCCCGTATCGACATCAACATCAGTATCGATTCCGACCACTCGGACGAGAGCGGACAACTGCCCCGTCTCTCCATTGCGGAATGGGGCGTGTACAACATGCCTACCGCCGTGCCCCTGACAGAGCCTGCCGATGGCCAGACCAAGCTGAATACCGATGAACCATACCGCAATGTAGAAAACATACCGAGCGATGCCGTCGTTTACAACCACGGCGGGGCCGCCTCCCTTACCTTCTACATGTTCGAGAACATGATTGCCCCGGACGAAGATCCGGAGAGCTATAAGTATCCGGCCGGAGTGGTAGACGATGTTGACAAACAGCGATGGAAGCCGAAGTTAGTGAATGAAAACAGCAAGGCCACCTATTTCAAGATGAGAGCCTACTACACCACCTATAACGGCGACCCCTCCCTGCCTGCAGGACAGGATAACACCACCATCGAGGCCGAATACACCTTCTATCTCGGAGGTGACCCGGTGAAGGACTTCAAGGTGATACGCAACAGGCACTATGCCAATAACATCGTCATCAGCGGGCTGACCCATGTGGGTAACAACCCGGACCACATCACCTTCGATGCCCGTGTCAACATCACCGAGCAGAACAACCCGTTCTACCTGTCCATGCTGCGCGAACGCGAGCACGATGCCCACTACTGTGTCACGCCTTTGGACGTGTACCTTTTCGAGAAGGAGGCAAATCCGCAGATGACCGTCAGCATAGCCGACCCGGAAAGTCACACTTGGATACGCATGGAACGTGTGCCCGCCGAAAATATGGAGTATGGAACACTCTCTGACGACATGAGTGCAGATACCCATTTGGCGACCGGACAGGCATGGACTGCGGGAAACGGCAAACGCAAATACTTCACCACGGACTTGGTGACCAAAACCCTTGCGAATAATACCGAATATACCATTAAGACGAACCGTGACCGTATTTATTTCTACTTGGACGAAAACCTAAGCACGAAAGACCGCACCGCCACCGTAAACATCTCGTACACCGACGACAAGACGCAAACGCCACGCATCCGTACCATTGAAATCGTACAGCACGGTCTGTTGCCGGTAACCGTGCCGGGAGACGACGACAATCCCACGCAGCAAATCTATGTAGAAGCCTACGAAGAGTATATTTCCCATTACGACCCCCTGAACGAGTTTGAAGGGAATTATATCTATGACGGATTGGAATGGGGGTTGAATGGAGAATACTTGGGTTGGAATTTGGTCATACAAGGAGAAGATGAAACTTGGTGCAATATCTATTACAACGGGGCTGAAGCTACCCAGCATATTATTTCGAAAGCAGGACAATCAACAATGAACCTGAACGAAAAGCCCCGTTCTGCTGCGGAGTATTGCTACAACAAGAACAAGCGCAATGACAACGGAGTCGTACAGGGCATGACCAATTCTTCCGGTTGGTTCTTGCCCGGCATTCGCCAATTAGAGGCCATACTAACCTCCTATTACAATACATATCCGGAGTTTCAAAACAATTTTTATTGGTCATCGGCGGCGGGGAAAAGACGGGTTGGTATTTGGCCATATGATTACTATGAGGACAACAGTTATGCCCGTGCCACCAAGGCCCTGCCAGACGGTGGTTATGCAGAAAGTGACTGGGACGATACGTACACGAGTGAGAACGGCACCACCGGCAAAGCCCCCCGTACCGGCACCTACCTCCGCATCCGTGCGGCCTATGTACCGCCCAGCGGCGTTACCATCGAATGACAACCGCCGGCTTTAAGGCCGACTTTACTCGCTGCCCGTCTGTAGGAAACCCCTTTACAGGCGGGCAGTGCTGTTTTTATTCCCCCGGTATGTCTTTGGCCTGTACAACCGACATGCACACGCACGTTTTATACGTCGGTCGGGATAGAAAAAGGTGTGACAATATCGAAAGAACCTATTCAACAAAAAGAGGTTTGCAGCCACCCCAAAAGCCCCTCGAACCTATGGCAAGCAAAGGCATCAAGGGGCTTTTCTTCTATCAGCGAAACGGTAATAGACATTTGGGTACGCGTTATCCGATTGTGTCGTCCGCGAAACACCATCGGCGCCGGAACTTTATCTGTCATCCGATAGAAATACGATAATAAATGTAGGATTTCTTTACCGCTTTTTATTTCTTCTTCAAGAAACGTTCCGTGAGCCATTTGCGCACCGGGAGATCATAGCACTTCAGGCAGGCATAGGCAAGAGCGAAAGCCCCCATGAAAGTGAGCAGCATGTAAGGAAGCCCTTCGGCAAGCGTCGCCTGACGGTTGAACGCCCATGCCGTATAAATATAGACCAACGGATAGTGGGTGATATAGACGGGATAGGATATGTCGCCCAAAAACTTGCATACGGCAGCGGAGCGTTTGCCCGTTATCCTGCCTCCCGCCCCCATCGAGACGATGACCGGGAAAATGCAGATGATGCAGAAAGCCTCGTAAAGCCCGTTCATCCAATAACCCTCCTCCCCGCCGATACGAGGCACGGAAAGCACGACGATTATCATCAGGCTGCACCACCGGAAAGCGTTCTTGCGGGTGCGTATCAGCCAGCCGAGCCGAGACAAGAGCAACCCGCCGAAGAAGGGATACATCAGCCGGATCAGTCCCACGTACTGCTGTTCCCAGTTCAAAGCCCATCCGCCCACGATGTCACCGGCAGGCGCTGTGAGGCAACGGTGTACCGTAAAGCACGCTGCTATCGCCACGAGGACGGTCAGCGCCGTCTTGCTAAACTTGCGGATAAACAAGGCGTACAGTATGTTGCCGATGTATTCGTAATAAAGCGACCATGCCGGTCCGTTCAGCGGATGCATTTCCATCCATCCCCGGATGTCCCATTTTAGAGGCAGAGGCAGCAGTGTACAGCCCAACAGCATGACCAGCAGTACCGTGCCGACGGACACGCCCTCCATTGCCGGATAGCAGGGAGCTTCCTGAAACCAAAAGAGCGCGGCTCCCACAATGCTTCCCATGACCACCATAGGTTGCAGCCGGATAAGACGGCGCTTGAAGAAGGTTCCCGTGCTCATCTTGTTCCAACGGTCATCGTATGCGTAGCCGATGACGAACCCCGAAAGCATGAAGAAGAAATCGACAGCCAGATAGCCATGATTGATAATCTGGTTCAGATGATTGCCGCCGGAATGCGCTTCCAGCAGATGAAAGGCAACTACCATGGCAGCCGCAACACCGCGCAGTCCGTCCAGAATCTCGTAGTGCGGCTTCGAGGTCAGATAAGAGTCTTGCATATTCATTGGCACGTAAAAAATTATGATTCAACATGATGGAATACAAAAGTACAAAAAAAAGGAATAACAAACACTCTTGCAGAAGATTATATCCGTTTATGGAATTAAAGTCACTCATACGATTAGGCTTGTTACGATGACAAGTATTCTTGTCTTCAAGCATATATTTTTCTTGCTGCAATACAAATTCTTATAAAATTCGTTGATCATAGAATAAATCTCCGTAATTTTATACCCTGAGAATATAGTGATAATCGTTAAATGTAAAAATATGCCAAAATATACTCCGACAATACATTATTGCGGAAAAGGTGAATATAAAGAAGCTATTGGGGCTATTTCCGTAATATTTGAAAACCACCCTTCTCCTCATAACGTGGCAGAATTATGTTATATGCTTGAATAAAGCAAAAACGACCAATTTTACTTTATTAGGTGTAAAATCGGGTGCTTATTTTTTTATTTACCGACAATCAGTGTTTATTGCGGTGCGTTCGGCCACCTAAAGCAATCCGCTCATGCAGGGCGAACAAAAAAAGAGCCGATCTTCGCAGACCGGCTCTCCATAAACGAATAAATTGTTTGCACATCGTATGAACAAAAAGTATTATTTGAAATACAGCATAACCTTTGTATGTCGGTTGGCCTCATTGGGCGTATAATCGGAGATACCGCCTTGGTGAGTTTGGACTATCTTGTCGCCCAGCACTCCTCGTTTGATTAATTCCTCGGCGATATAACCGGCTCTCGATACGCTCAAGGCATTGTTTACGGATACTGTCCCGGTCATGCTGTCAGCCGCACCAATGACGCTTACCGATAACCCGTACTTCTTCGCCACTCTCGCCAGTTCGTCGAGATTGACCAATTGGGAGGGGTCTGTCAGGTGCGACGTGCCGAGTTCGAAGAAAAAGAAGATGGGAGCACCGATGCATTCCCGTCCGGACTGCATCCGAACGGCATAGTCTGCCAAAGTGCTGTCGGGAAGATTCTCGAACTGTCCTGTTCCGAGACCAGGCACGCTATCCGGCCAGTGCTGCAGGCTGTCTGCCCGGCCATTTCCATTCGGGGCTTGTCCTTCCAATGGTGATTTTCCGTTCCAATGCTTGTTCTTCAACCTTGCCCGCAGGGAGTTCAGCCCGCTGTAATTGTTCCTCGGATAACCTTTGCGCTCGATAGCATCGTCATCATCGAAGAAATGGCTGTACGTGTCGAGCAATCCTTCGATTTCCAGTATCTTCTTCAGCTCGGCCAGCGTCCGGCTATCCTTGTCATGCTGTCCCGCGTAGCGGCTGTTCTGTTCCGACAGTACATTGATATAATCGACGAGCTGCCGATCGCGGCGGATATAGGGGCTTGGGTCTATGGCCCGTTTCCAGCCGACCTTGCCGATATGGAAAGAGAATCCGGCAGTGAGTGAAAGCATGTGGTCGCCTAACCGATTCGCCTTGCCATACCCGTCGAAGTCTTGGAAGGTGGTCGTACCGGAGAGTTCCATGAGGGCGCTTACCCTTTTGGAAATGCGATACTGCCCTTGTATGCCGTAGGAGATTGCAAACGGGTTATGCCCGTTGGTCGCATGGTGCAGCAGTCCGATACCCGCAAAGGGTGCCAGATGCCAGCGCACCAGTTTCTGCCGGACATAGCTGCCGCCAAGCACATTCCACAGCAGATCCGCATGGAGATAATGGTACTCCTGCACGGCCAGCGTGCCGTCCTTGAACTGCAACCCGTTGTAATTTATGCGTGCACCTACCCACGGGGTAAACCACTTGCCGAGGGCAAGGCTGTACGAGGGTTTCAACCTCCCGAACAGGTCTTCGCAACCGAGCGGCGTGCCGAGAAAAGCTGTCGCACCTCCGGCGATACTGACAAACCAATTGCCGTTTCCCCGTGCCGGAACGACCACTCCGTCAAGGTATAAGGGCTGTAACGGCTGCAGCAGTTCTGTGTCATCGTAACGGTACGTGCGGTGTACAGTATCCCTTTCCGTGGGTTGTACATCCGCACGGGCTTGCAGCGAACAAAGCGCCGCAATAATGAAAATGATATTTTTCGTCATATTCTTATATCCTTAATTTGTTGTTTATCCGATTCTTTATTATAAACCTTGCCATTCAACGCTTGGGCTTCTTGCCGATGGAAGGGCGCATCATGCGGCTCGCCATCCTCATGCAGCGAAGCGCCCATGCCCGGTTGTCCTCGTCTTCATCACGTCCCCATTTGAGGTCGCTTCCGCCACCTCCTCCGCCACGTGTTTCGGCAAACGTAGTGGCATCATCGACCATACCGAGAAAGAGCATCGTGGCGCAGCGCATGACTTCCGCTCCCCGTTCCGCCACGGAACGCACGAGCGTGTCGTCGAAAAGTTGCCGTTCGGAAGGCTTCATCCGCGCCGACAGTTCCCTCCACTCATCGACCATATTTTCCAGCATGGCGTCCTTGAGTAGGCTGTCCACTTTGGAGTGGACATCACGGGAGTATTCGTAGGCTTCCTCCTTGAGCTGTTCCGTGCGTTCCTCAATGGCATCCATGTTTGCCTTGAAGTCGGAAAGCTGTCGGTCGGCGGTTTGTAGCTTCTCCTGTTTGTCTGCCAGTTTCCCTTGGATAGCAGTCAGCTCTTTTTCGAGCTTTTCTTTCTCGGCAGATAGGGTCAAAGCATCATCTTTCCGGGTATCCATATCATTTTCGAGTGCCGACAGTTGAGCCTCTTTTTCGCTCTTCTCCCTTTTCAAGTTTTCCACCATCGAGGTCAAACCTTTGACTCTGCGCTCTGCCAGCCGAATGTCCGAATGGAGGGCGGACAGGACTTCCTGATGTCGGCCAATCTGTTGCTCAATGGTGGTACATTCTTCCGAGAGCATACGGCGGTATTCTTCCGTCGTCCTGTGCCGTGCGCCGGTCTCGGCGACGCTCCGGCCTCTCTCCATTCCCCACTTCGTGTTGACCTCGGCGAAAAAGTCCGTATGGAGCTGTTTCATCCTCGCGCTATATTCGAACTTGTCCTTTCCGGCGAATATCTCCTTGTACGCAAACCTCCCGTCTTTGATTGGCAGAAGCGTACAATGCACGTGCGGATTTAATTCGTCGAGGTGTACAATGAAGGCGGCTATATTCTGCTCGCCGTATCTGCCGCAAACGAATGCATAGACATCCTTCGCCCAACGTTCGATGTCGCTCTTCCTTTTGATGCGGGTATTGTCCGCACCTTTTTCAAAATCCACCTTCTGCGTGCCGAAAGCGAGTTCGTGCATCCGCTCCCGCGAACCGCCGAAAATGATGTTTACCACCGTGCGGTATTTCGGTTCAACCAATCCCTCGTTGGGGTCTTTGATCCCGCGACGGCCCAATATGTCCGCTATCCGTTCCGGGATATTGCGGCTCGTGTCGATGGGGCGAACCTTGCCTCCGGGCACAATCTCGAAGTTCAGATGTTTGCGGGTGGGGTCGTAGTTGCCCTTGCTCATGGCGTACTTCTCCGCCTCTTCGCTGCGATTACGCAGGTGTTCGTTGCCTTGGGCGGCGGTGATCCCTTTCGATACCTGAACATCGAGAACCTGTTTTGCATTTGCCATACTGTTTTCGTGTTGTTTCGGACAATTCCCCGTGTCCCAGCTTGCTGCTTGCTTGGACACTTCTCCCTGCGACGTCAGTCAGCAGGGGTATTAGGCTCCCCCTTCCCTTTGTTCAGTGGCAGACGGGCAAGCCCGGATGCCTGCTATAACTGGAAGGATATTTGAACCTGAACCGGGGAGAATTGCCCGTGGTTATACAATCTCTGTCCGCGAATCCCCGTTCAGCTTTCCTCTTGTGCCTTCGCCAGAAGCGATAAAAAGGGCTTGCGAAGCGATTCAAGGCGTTTTGTCTCTTCGTCCGTACCGAACTCTGTCCCGTCCGGCTTTCCTTCGATAACAAGCTCTGCAAGCTCTTTCGAGGCTTCGATGAACGCCGCCAATTCTCCGCCGAGGTCGAGCCGGAAGAACTGCACGAGCGGCGAGCCGTCGTCGAACCTCGATTTACGCAGTACCCGTCGCAGGGCGGCATGGGCGATACATTCCAAGACGATCCCACGCAGTCGTTCTTCTGACCGGACAGTCTGTGCCGATGTCGTGCCGGAAGGATTGTCCGGATAGATACGGCTGTCCCGTCCGGCTATCTCCGTCAAGGTCTGGTGAATGATTTGTCCGCATGATTTGCCTACATCGAAAGAGGTTGCCCTGCCGATAATCCAGTCGTACAGTGTTTCCTGTATCCTTGTGGCAAAGTCCGCTTCTTCTTGTCCGCTGTCCGGCATGGCAGGCGTGCCGGTCCGCAGGGGCATGGTAATGACGACGCTTTTTGCCAACCGGGTGCGTTCCAACTGCCCGAGCGCTTCGAGCGTGTCCAAAAAAGAGCGGACAGTAGCCCGATGCCAATGCCACTCCGAGGCAAGGTCGGAAACGGTTACATGGCACTGGCAGGGAGAGAGGTCGTAGTCCTGCCTTCTTAAAAACGGGGAGACGAAACCTGCCAGCGATTTATCCAACAAATCGTAGTAGGCTTCCGTCCTCGTCTTCCGCTCGCCGACTTTTTCTTTCAGGTAGTCGAACACTTCCACGTTCGCCAGTATGGCGGCGGGCGCTTCATTTCTATTTCTCATTTTCGTTCTGTTTTTGATGATTCATAATGTGCGGATAGTTTCAGGTTGCCATTATCCGCATTATCGTGGCAGCCTCGCGTGATGATATTATGATAACTGTCGGCTAATGCTCCGGGATATTCCAGCCATTCGAGGAATTTGCGCATGTCTGTCCTTTCGGACATGACTCTTGCAGACGGGTAGAACAGGGCAGCCAAAAGAACAAAGGAGATGGTTACGGACATCGTGTACAGATGTGGCACGAAGCCGATGACCAATGCCAAGAGCGCAAACCAGACGAAACGTTTCGGCCGGTCGAGCAGACCGCGCATCCATCGGTCCGCCCGCCGGAAAGAGGCCCATGCGGCACACACGATGGTAGATGGCACGACACCGAACTCACCGGGGTGTCCGCTCGTATAGACATAATGAAAGAGGAGCAGTACGATAAGCAACACATGGGCGTACAGCCTGCGGGCTTTTTCGCTCCACACCATCTTATCGTAGAATCTTGCCATGAAGTAACGCCTGCTTCTGTACAATAATGCCGGAAGGACGACAGGCATTGCAAGAAATACAAATTGTAATATAATCCAGGTCATAACAGGTAATAGGGTTTTGAAGGTATGTGAACGGACCGTACCACGAGTTCCAAGTGGACAACCCCGTGAGTGGCCAAGCGGATAATGGTCTCGGCGTCTTCGGCTGTCAGGGACGACGCGCCTTTCTTCATCCGGGCCTTGAATGTACCGTTCTGCTTACGATATGTAGCCAGTGCCGTGTCCAGATCATGCTCCGGAATCGTCCACGTCATGCCCCGGTTGTATGTGCCGTGCGGTTTGCAGGCACGCAGTACCAGTGTGCGGGACACCAGAAAGTCAGTCCGGTTGTTTCTCGGAATGACGTGCTCCTTGTAGAGGTTGTCATCGGCCACCTCTATCCACGTGCGATACGTGTTGATGCAGAAAACCATTTGGCGGTATATCGTGTTTCGCATAGTGCCTGTTTTACATGAAGTCCAACAGCACGTCCTCCTGATTCTTTTTGTACTTGAAGCTGCCGTTCCCGGCGTGGAGTTTCAGGTCGAGACACAGGTCGCCGTACATCAGCTCCAGCGAATCGTAGATCGTTGCGATGATACGGTTTACCTTGCCGTCCGCGTCTGTCCGGGCGTTCATCTTGAACATCTGTCCGAAAGCGGGATTGGAGTAGGCACAGGTGCTATGGCCGGATTTCTCCAGTCCGACCGGCACATGGTGGTAGAGCGTAATCAGTTCCATGTCGTCCTCGAATATGTCCATGACTTCCTCCAGATCATAGGAGTCCCGTAGCGGGAACGTGAGCAGAACGTAGTCGCCGTAAAATTGCGGCTCCTCCATCGTTGCCACATTGAGAAGCTGCGGCATTTGCAGGGGCACGAACGACATGAAGTCATCCAGAAAGTGTCGTAACATAATCATATATCGTTTATTTTGTGAATAGGCTTTTACAATGAGGCGATGAATATTTCCATGAGCATACCGGGCAGCTCGTCCAACCGGTCGCCTTCCGACGGCAGGATTCTGCGCAGTTTCTCGAACGCGGCAGGCGTTTCTGCGGCCATACTGTAAAGGGTTTCCTTATCTTCCGGGGACAATAGCGTCATGCAGAGGCCGTCCAAGGAAGCATAAGGTTGTAGAATCATCCAGACATAGGCTTGTGCCTGTTCGGGCGTTGTGACCTTCCCACGGCGTATGTTGTCAAGACAGGCACGCACGTTCTGAATCAGCCGACGGTCGGTACGTAAGGCCATGTATATCGTGGCGTCCTTGTAAGTGATTTCCTTGCGTCCGGCGGCGAAAAACACCTCGGAGCAGCATTTCTCCGTGTCACGGGTGATGTCGGCCATATTCGCTTCGCCAAGCTCGTACAACCCGGACAGGAAAGCCCGAAAAGCGGCATCCTCTTTTTCGATGAATCTTTTGAGGTCTCCGTTCCCGTGTATTCCGCTGTTCAGGGTTTCGGCAAGCACGTTACGATATGCTGACAGAATTTGCTCCTTGCTACCCCGACAGGCCGGACGTTTATCCAGTTCTGCGAAAAACGGACGGATCTCTTCGGCGGAACGGCACAATTCCACGTCCCCGGCATAAGGTGAGAAGCGTTCTTTCAAAACCAGCACTTCTTTGTAGGTGCGAGGTTTCGACATCGCCAGCCGGGAAAGTTCTGAACGGACGGAATCGTGCAGCAGAATGCACTCCTCTCGTATGTCGGAATGTGTCCGATAAGCCGTGTCCCGGTGCATGGCTGCGGTCACGGAGTCTTTCAAGGTCCGCCACTTTCCGATATAAGCGGTCAAGTCCTCAAAGGAAAGTTCTTTTTGCCCGCGTACTTCGGACAGATACTTCCGGTACAGATTGGCTGGAGTGGACTGGGCTTCGACCAGTGATTTGCCGTTCGTACTGTCGCATGATGTGAGCGTGAAAACGGCAGTAGAAACGGCAGAAAGTCCAGCAATGGAGAGTATGATTTTTAAGTATGATTTCATATGATTTATAGTTTGATTTTGTATTTATCACCGCAAATCTAAGTATAAATTTCAAGATGTCAACCGCCGAAATTTATTTTATAAGCTATTTTTAACATTGTACTTAATAGTTTGATTTTCAATGAAAACAAGTGAAGATAACGGGATATTCAGAGGGTTTCTCATACTATTTTTGCTCAAAGTATGGTTTAGTTTAAAATAAAACTCTTACATTTGTACTTATTATCATAGAAACGCACAGTGATATGGCAAAAGTAGGTTACATATTCAAGGCGGACCGTTACGACGGACTCGAGGCTGACAAAGAGTGGATGGAGAAGTACGGTTGTGTACAAGTGATAGAGGAATCGGTCGATAACGAAGCACTGCGTCCCAAATGGAAACAGCTTGTAGCGAATCTCGAAAGAGGCGACGAAATCGTGGTGGCCAAATTCAGCAACGCTCTCCGTGGGTCGCGCGAATTGTCCGCGTTCATCGAGTTGTGCCGAATCAAGGTGGTGCGTATCATATCCATCCATGACCGGATCGACTCGCGGGGAAAACTGTTCCCCGAAACGACGGCTGCCGATGTGCTGGAGATGTTCGGGGCGCTTCCCGAAGAGGTGGCGGTATTGCGGTATTCGTCCGCGCATGTCATGAACCTGCAACAGAAAGCGAAAGTCCCGAAAAAAACGATGAAGGCGATGGATAAGGCCGACCGGGAGAATACCATCGTTGATATGTATGTCAACGGTCATTCTTTCGAGGACATCATGGCGGTAAGCGGGTACAACAGCCGGAGTTCGGTGTTCAGCGTGCTCAACAAGCATGGTGTCGAACTGAACCGGGGAAAATTCAAAGGGCCGTTGGGCAAACGTAAACCGAAAGACGGGCAATAAGCCTTTATTCTCGCCGGATTAAAATGAAATATTTTTTGAGAATTAGGGCTATATGCTTTCTATTCTCGCTGATTTTTAGTATCTTTATATTAACTTTAAACATTGTAGAATATGGGAGAACTTATCGTTTTTATAGTGGTTTTCTATGTTATCGGAAAGATTCTGAAAGCTATTTTCGCTGGTTTCAGCAAGAGTGATTACCATCATGACCGGTAAACGGTGGCCGGGGCTTGCCTGTCCTGACTGCAGGATACGGACTTGCATGCTTTTGATGTCCCTTTCCTCTTATCGGCGGCTTTCCGCTTGTCTGCGGGAATAGAACGGTTCGTGCCGAAGGAACATCGTGAGGTAAAAGGGGGTTATCGTTTCCGTAATATTATCAGGCCGGCAATTCAGGCGACAAAGAGATATGTTATTATCTTTGCGACGGATTTTATAATAAAACAGTATGACAAAAGCGGATATTATTGCCCGGATCGCACAGGATACCGGAATAGAAAAGTCGGTAGCGACAACTGTAGTAGAGGCATTCATGGAGAGTGTCAGGGAGTCGATGATCGCCGGGAACGAGGTGTTCCTGCGAGGGTTCGGAAGTTTCATCCTCAAACAGAAGGCGGAGAAAAAGGCTCGTAACTTTTCAAAGAACACGACTATCGTGATCCCGGCTCACCATGTTCCTGCGTTCAAGCCCGCAAAGACATTCTTGGATGCGGTAAAAGAGGGAAAATAAAGAAAGTATAAACGGTTTTCTTCATAAGTGTGTCGGGAGACCGCTGTGCAATGGTTACACAGGATAACAGGACGCCGCGACTGTCTTTTGTGGACGGTTGCGGTATTTATTTTGCCGTATGTTATAAAAAAGGAGCTGGCACAAAGAGCCGGCTTTCATCGGCGGCTCTTTGTGTTTCCTTGCTTAATCCGTCACCTCGTAATAATAACTTAACTCGTCATCTTTCAGGTTCTCTACCGCATATTGACCTGCCTGCTCCCAAAGGGTGTTGTAAAGTGTCGCAAATTCCGGTTTCGTTTCATAATACTGCCAGATTTTATGATTGAGTACCAATATCAGTTCTGTGAGGTATTTATAGTTATCTTTCCATCCCTCGAAAGCACGTTTGAAAGTGTCTTTTATAGCTGACAGACCGAATCGGTCCGCTATTGAGAAGTCCTCCCAAAAAGTTGTCTGTAACTCGTAACCGTTTTCTCGCATAAATTCTCTAAATGTCATACGCTTTAAATTTTAAGTTTGAACTGTTTTTTGTTTTTCCCTTTGGTACAATCCCGTACCGAAAGGCTGATTATTTTTCTGCCCACGGGATTGGCGGCAAGTGCGGGCAAGGAGGCAACGGTAAATACGCTCTCCAACGAAGGCGGAGAGGAAGATTTTCCGGCTGCAAGCGCCAGCGGTCCTTGTCGGGACTGGTAGCCGACAATCGAACTTTGCAGAAACAATAACCGGGCTTTCGGCATGGAGTGTGTCTGGGAAACGGCTGTAAAGAGTAAAACGGAGAGGCTAAGGTGTTATAAGAGGATTGCTTTCCGGCTGGATAGCCGGAGTACAAGGGGGGGGGACGGACCGCACTTCGATAAAAGGGAAAAGGTTATGAAGATATAAAGGGGTAATTCCGGCAAAAGGATTCAGGACACATCTATTGCCAATGTATCCCGAACCCGTACCGGTCATTATCTGTACCGAATGTTTAGGAAACCCATTTGTAACCTTCGTCCGTCAGTTCAAAATATTCGTCCATTCCCGGTTTCACAAAAAACATGATTTCAAAGGCTTCGTTGCTTCCACCTTCGGGTATCGTCATGTCGATTTCTCCATTGCGGGCTGTTCCTCTTCCCGTATTGAAACCTAAGTCTTCGTCTGCATAGGCGTAATGAAATTCCACATCCGGAAATATTTCGGAAAGTTTTTGGATAAGCTGTGGCACGCCGTTCCATGCCGTATCGAACCAAAGTATGTTCGGCTCTTCAAAACTCTGGTTATAGGCATTCCATTTTGTACCCCATGTGGCGATAGACCACTCAAACCAAGTGGGATAACCGTACTTTTTCCGGTTTTCCAGATACGTTTCTCCAAGTTGCAGCGCTTCTTGTCTGTCTTTTTCCGCCAATCCTCTCATCCATTGAACGGCTCTCAAATCGTCATCGTCCAATAAAAAATAGAATGGCTGCCGCTGCATTGCTTCGAGACATCTCATACCGAAATCTCCACTACTGTTTTTTTCTATCAACAGTTCTTCGGGCATAGGAATGATGTTGTTGAAGTCGATGTAACAAGGCGTATTGTCATCATCGGTTTTACCTTTTAAGAAATTCATTACTTTTTGTACTGTTTCCCGGTCTGCGTTTATTTCTAAACGGTTTGTCACATGATTAGGCATAATCTTAGTTTTTTGAAATTGTTAATACTTATTTCCCCTCTTGTCGGCTCTTTCTTCCTGAACCGCTTTTGGGTTTTACGGATGCGGTACATGGCTGTCGGGAAAACTTCATACGGTGGCTTTTCTTGCCAAATTACTCTTACCCCTGTAAGGAAGAATGTAAGCATTCGATAAACTCCCCCTTTCATTCTAAAAATGTGATATTACTTTTGT
>ENA-OPAV01001384-OPAV01001384.1-human-gut-metagenome-genome-assembly--contig:-NODE-1384-length-16501-cov-2.253557_pt1 | contig 16501 bp, 6 predicted proteins | sample MGYA00241056_ERZ501428 | MGnify/ENA primary metagenome ERZ501428 (study PRJEB25962, sample SAMEA2042621) | human gut metagenome | biome: human gut; feature: human-associated habitat; material: faeces... | reverse complement strand
TTACGGCTGTAAAGTACCTGTTTGCGAATTTGTTAAATTTGCACAACTGTTTATCGTCAAATCCTTTTTCTATCTCATGAGCGTTTCCGCTATCAAGATGTGCAAACGGCTCATCAAGCAGAATAAGCTCCGCATCAGATATAAGTGCTCTGGCAAATGCTACCCTCGCTCTTTCGCCTCCGGATAGATTCCTTCCGTTATCCTCAATTCTATATTCCAACCCACCCGGAATGTTTTTTACAAACTCAGCAAGCCCGGCAAGCACTATAACCTTAAGCATACACAACATTATGAAATTGAGCTGACAATCTGCTGTCAGCAGCATAAGTACCGCAATCACTGCAATAATTGCTATTATGACTGCAAAACTGTGCGCCGTCAGCTCATTCACACTGTCCATCATTCCAAAAACCAATCCGTACATGCTGTTCATAAGCAGTGACACACCTGTGGTTCCGACAAGACAGCTCAAAATATATATAGCAAAATGTCTTTTATTTTCATGTATGACTTTTGTTATGATGTTCATTCCGGCATCGCTCCTTGAAAACGTATTTTTGCTGGTAAATAAAGTTTTACAGCATTTATATTACTCTTTATGTCGAGAAAATTTAATGACGTTTCCGGGGATTTTATTTTTCCGGATATATTATTACTGTGTGTAGGGATGTTATTTTAGATGAATTGGAAAAATCACTTCCTTAATTTTGTCATAGGATGCTTTTATTTTATGTACATATTTTTTTCCGAACAGCTCTGCACACAGATAAGCTATTCTGTAATACTTCGCAGCCTTTTCCATGTCACCCATTTTTTCATAGGCATCCGCCAGATTATTGATGTATGCAGGAAGGTCATCTCTGTTGCAGCTTACAGAAGATATTCTTATAGATTCCAACGAATAACTTCTTTCTCTTTCGCAATCTCCAAGCCTTCCATACAGCCCTGACAGTCTGGAAATAATAAGTATTAATTTTCTATAGTGGAACTCCGGTTTTATCCTGCTCCTTTTACTGCCTTCAAGCACATTTTCAAAGATATGTGCTGCAAGCTTGTAATCCTTGTTATTTATAAGGACATTTCCTATCTGTACGATAATCAATATCTCGCTGCTGCTAAAATCCTTGAGCCAGATATCATCGCCCCAGGCTTCAACACAATCACTCTCCGGAATGTCCGTCACGGTTATTGACAGTATCTGCCTTAATATTTCTATTTTGTCTTTCGGTTCAATTTTATCAAGCTCATTGTCAATAATATATTTCATAATCCGTACATACTGCCTGTTGACCGGAACATCAGGACTGAGCGCTTTCTCAAGCGAATAAACTTCTCTTTCTGCATCTTCCCAGTTCTCACACATTATCAGTCTTTCCAGATTATGCTTTTTTTCAAGCACGGAATAATCTGATGTTTCTATGCTGCTGAAATAGTATTCCTTACTAAGCGATAACTTTCCCATGATGAGCTTATATTTGTTAGGATTGGGAAGCCTGCTTCCACTTTCTATTCTGGAAAAGGTCTGGGGTGAACATATCCCCTCACTCACATACTCCTGTGAGTACCCTTTTTTCTGCCTTTCACGCCTTATCAGCTCATTTATCAGTTCCGTTTCCTGCCATACATCCATAATACAAATATCATCATTATCACCTATTCCGGCACTCTTTTCTTCTTCAACGAACTCATTCCACGCTTCAAGCTGCAGCTGCCTGTCTATTATTTTTTCCTCATTTCCACAGGATTTATAAGCCTTTATATTTATGTCAAGGATCTTTCCAAGACACATCACATACCCGGTTGAGAACATAAGCTCAAACGCTCTCTCCGACACCACAATACACTCATAATACCTTTTTTCCTGATAAAGCACTCCCAGATAGCCTGCTGCAAGTCTTGGATAAATTTTTACAAGCTCAAGCTCGTCTTGATACTGTCTTGTCACATAGGAAATCAGGTATTCATACAGCTCAAGCTTTTTCCTCTTATCCGGCTGAACTTCAAGCCACAGAATTATGGCATTTATCTCCTGCAGGCAGAACAATGTATTCATATTAAATTTTTCAGGAAAATCCGGTATTGTAAGCTTTATTGCCTCATAAAAAAATTTCTCACTTTTTTCGTTGTCACCATAAAGCTGTTTGACTACAATACCATTTAACATAAGGTAGAACTGTTCCTGCAGTATTTCATTGCATTCCCTGTCCACGGCAGCATCATCTTTCAGCAGGCATTCCACTTTTTTATAATCACCCCGAATCTGAGCGAGTACAATCTCCTGTTTCCATTCAAAATAATAGTATTCCGGCTCTGTCAAAAGAGTGGTAAACTTGTCGGGTGACATGCCAAGACGCTGCATAAATGCCGTGAGCAGCATTCTGTCTATACGTCTCTCTCCACGAAGATACCTTGACATTGCTGAGGTTGAGCACAGACCTCTGCACAAGTCCGCCTGTCGCACACAGCGGTTTTCCATACGTTCATACAACATCTCAGAAAGTGTTTTTGCCATAAATCTTTACCCTCACGTTTATTATATAAAAATAATATTATATCTTGTGTTGATATTTTACAACAATTATCTTTTCATTTCTTATCCTGTCCGTAACCCTACTGTTTTACTTGGTTTTATCAAATCACAGCCTTGCATTTAAAGCTCTGATATGATACAATTACATATATTTGTTTCACAATCCGAATTGTCAGCATTGCGGCAAAAGTACAGGAGGCTGCCATGGTCACAATACTCTATCTCACAACATTTATCATATCACTTTCAATGACAATATATTACCTCGCAAGGAACCCCAAGACCGATAACCTTCTTGTCTGCTTCGGAATTGTCCTGACTCTGAACGGTGGCGGGCGTTTTATGCTTGCTGTATCATCAAGCCTTGAAATGGCGCTTTTTGCGCAGAAGCTCATATATATCGGTAACTGCTATTGCCCGCTTCTCCTCGTTCATATTATCACAAGAATGTGTAACGTAAGGGTTCCGCGTTTCCTTACATCACTTCTCTTTATTTTTGCATCAACGGTTTTCTGCCTCGCGATGACTATAGGCATTCTCCCTGTATACTACAAATCGGTGACTCTTGTGCAGTCCGGCGATTACAATTATCTTGCAAAAGTATATGGACCTACACATTTTTTAAACACGGTTCTTATGGCTGTCTACAGTGCGGTACTGCTCTTCTACTTTGTCTACTCCATCAAAAAGAGCAGCACAATATCAACTAAAATTGTCTCCGTTATGAGCCTTCTTGGAATATCTGTCGCAGGAACCTATATTTTACAGCGCATCGTGCACACCAACATAAGCTATCTCTCTGTAGGCTATCTCATCGCCTCCATCCTGATGGTTAATATCGCCGAGCGCATCAACATGTTCGACATGTCAGCGAATATCGCCGCATCTGTCGACCGTCTGAAGGAATACGGCTACATCGAGTTTGACAACCGTTTCCGCTACATCAGTGCCAACGATTATGCGAAGGAGCTTTTCCCTGAAATCGTTCGGACATGGCATGTTGACAAGGCAGTCCCGAAATCGGATTCATTTCTCTACACCAATCTTATAGACTGGGCAGGTGACGGAACGGCTAAATCGAAGAACATCCGCTTTGACGACAGATATTTTGATGTCAACGTAAGAAATATAATATACAACCGGAAGCGGAAGGTCGGTTACATAATAGAACTCGTAGACCGGACCAGCGAAAACAACTATCTGAATGCAATAAAGAATTACAACTGGGATTTGAAAAGGGAGTTTGCCATAAAGACTGCCGACATATCACACATCAAGGATATGATGGTTCTCGGCATGGCGACGATGGTTGAAAGCAGGGATAACAGCACGGGCGGACATATCAAAAGAACAAGCTCAGTTATTGACATTTATTCAAAGCATCTGCTCCCATACTGTGAACAGCTTCATATCAATGCGGAATTTCTCCAGATGCTCTCAAAGGCTGCTCCCATGCACGACCTCGGAAAGATTGCCATCGCTGACAGCATCCTGCAGAAGCAGGGGCGTTACAACAACGATGAATACAATCAGATGAAGCGCCACGCAGCCGAAGGAGCTTCCATTGTTGAAAGCATCCTGCGTGGTGTTGAAAACGACAAGTTCGTTGAGCTGGCTAAAAATGTGGCTCATTACCACCACGAAAAATGGGACGGAAGCGGCTATCCGGACGGCTTAGCAGGAGATAACATTCCCCTTGAGGCCCGCATAATGGCTCTCGCTGATGTTTTCGATGCGCTTGTGAGCAAACGTTGCTACAAGGAAGCCTACTCCTACGACACAGCTTTTGGCATAATAGAGAGCTCGCTTGGAACCCACTTTGACCCATTTCTCGGAAAGATATTCCTTGAGTGCCGCGGCGAACTAAAGGCGCTGTATAACGAGTATGCCGAAAAGTAAAACATCGGCAGCAACCATCCGTGGTCAACTGCCGATGTAAAACAAATTCTAATTCACTATCAATTATTACTTATTGTTTTTTCTCTTCTTTTCATACCTCGTATAGAAGAATGTTCCTCCCGCCATCATCAATACGAATATTGCCAATATTGGGTAGATTGCCCACGAAGCTGTCTTTGCTGCTTCAGTTGAAGCGTTGTTGATGCTTCCATTGTTGACGCCGCCGTTTCCGCCTGCCGGGCCATTAAATCCTGTGTTAGGACTTATCGCTGCAGCGCTGCTTTCAGGCTCCTCGTTGCTTGGAGCTGTTGTTTCAGGCTCCGTTGTTCCCGGTTCTGTGGTTCCCGGCTCTGTTGTTCCAGGTTCTGTTGTTCCAGGCTCGCCCGGCTCAGGGTCCTTCGGAATATTCTCCGACTTCTGCCATGCAATACTAAAAGGAGATGCACTCATAATATGGATTGTAAGACCGTCGTCTCCCTTTGTTATCTTCCATGCATCGGAAGCGTTGTAACTTGAGAATACCTCCATATCACCTACGTTTCTTCCGTTGCAGCCCGTAGTTACCAGATGATTAATCACAAACTCAAAACCGTCCTTTGCGGTTCCTTCCGGATAAGGAATGAAAACATCGACACCATCCGAAGGGAAATTCTCCCTGGTAGCATATACATAGTCCGTACTGCCATTGATATACAGCTTTATCTTTACATCCATCACAAATGTGTTGTCCGATGAAACAGTGCCAAGCTTCTTGTCCTCCGATGCCTTGAGAAGCTTATCAAGCATGTAATTCTTCAGGTCTGATGCATCCTTGCAGTTAAGGATAGTCTTTAACTCCTCATTCTCAAGAGCCTCATTAAGTGCATCATTTACAGCAGCCTCATCAGCTACAACCTCCGCCTTTGCAACGTAGTCACCCTCTGCTGTCTGAGTGCCGTCTGTTGTATAACGGATATTTGCTGTAGGAAGCTCCATAGCAAGCACCTGATCCTTATTGTCCTCGCCCAGGTAGAAGCCTAAGTGAGGCGGCTGGTTGTATGCAGTGTTCTGGTTAGCCACAGCATTACGATATACAGGATCCTGCATCAATGAGTAAATCATATAATCTGTCTCATAGCTTGTCATGTAGATATGCAGCTCAGTGTTGTCAGAGTTACCTACCATAACCTCTTCACGCCAGTCACCGAATAAATCTGCGGTTAAGCTTGGGTTATTCTTGGTTGAGTTATTAGTATGTGTTCCCTCAAATGTCTCGATTCTGTCTAAAGCATTGTTCTCCCAGTCATACTTGTAAATTGACTGTGCAGTACCTGCGCTGCTCGCACTATATCCGTCTGCAAGCTCGCTTAACAAATCGCCATCCCAATAGATAACCCAGTTGGTAGAGATATTATCCGGCTTTGTAGCCGCAATTACACTTCCCTTAATATTGAAGATTGCGCCTGTAATATTTCCTTCACTGTTAGGATTGTTTGCCCAATATTCAAAACCTTCAGCAGGCGTAATATTGGCAGCAACACCTCGTCCGATATCTGCAAGTGCATTCCATGTGCCGTTGATACGGCTTCCGTTTGCCGCATTGGACAAAGTTGCATTCAATGTAGATTCCTTCTCCTCAGAAGGTGTAAATACATACAACTGTGTAGGCTTTTCAGGATTCATGGCTGTAAGATGGATGGAATCTGCATGTCCCTGGTAATCCTGACCATCCTTACCATTCTTTACCCACAATACAGTACCGTCATGGTCGATTGCCATTGCACCGATTACCAGCTCGTCAAATCCATCGTTATCCATATCGCCGGTTGCCACATTATGGTTACCCTTGCCTGCATATTCCGTACCGTTTTCTGTATTAAAATTCCACTCAAGCTGCAGCTTTCCATCTCTTAACGTATATGCTGCAACGGTTGTCTTATTATAATATCCACGGTTAAGTAACACTGCCGGAATTGTCTCTGTACAGTCAGCATTGTCCTTATCCTTTGGCAGGTATGCAATAGCGATATTGAAACGTGATGCACGGTTGCCCCAGTTATCGCCATAGGCATCAAAACCTACTCCTTTACGGTATTGATATAATCTATGGTGTCAATCTCTTCTCCTGTCGCACCATTGAATACTGTAACATATTCATTACTGTTTGCATTCACATGTCCTGTGCTGTTGACATTCTTTCCCGGAATAACACTCTTATCACCAATGTAGGAAATAATTGTGCTCTCATCATTCATGTCAAACAAGCCATCTGCATTCGGTCTGTAACTGATTGTACCGTCAGAGGTCTTAATAAAGAACTCTGCCTTTCCGTCCTCGTCCATATCGTAGAGCATGAACTGGTTCCAATGGGCGCCTGATGGAAGCTCCAGTCCCATATTGATTCTCCACAGAGGCGTACCGTCCATCTCATAGCAGTCAAAAATAGTAGGTGCGGAAGGTCCGTCCTGCTTTCCTGAATCAAAAGCATCTGAAGGATACCACTTTACCACGATCTCATACTGTCCGTCGCCGTCCACATCTGCAACACCTGCATCATTGATGGAATAGGTTGCAAGGTTTCCATCCTTATCCGGCTGAGGATCCGGCTTCTGAAGAGGAATTGACAGATAGCTCTCAGACAATGCTTTCACATACTCTGAGGTGGTCTTTTTTCCGTTCTTTATGGTCTCCACGGCATATAAATTGCCCGGTTCTCCCTCTGTATCCAGATAATTGGTCTTGCTTGTGATAGGCTCTGAATTAATCTGCTTACCGTTTCTGAGCACGTTGAACTGTACATCTGTGCCATACTCATCAACCAAACATCTCCAAGATACCAGGATACCATTGTCCGCAGGAACTGCCGTCACACCGCGGTCCAGATATTCCATAGCTCTCTCATAACCGTTGTAATTGTTATTGCTCTTATAGTAGCTTACTCTATAATATACATCATAGATAAAGGAATCCTTTAACTCGTCCTTCGCCGAATCACCGTGATACTCGTTTACGGTAATGACATCATAATCTATAGCGTATTCGCCCTCGTTCTCTGCCAGCTTGGCACCATAAATGTAGATACCCTCTGCCTCCGAATTAAATGCGCGGATAGCTGTCCACTCACCTACAGGTGCATCGGTGCGTACAGTTCCGTCGCTCAGAATAATGGTAGCTGTCTCCGGAAGTTCGCTTACGTCCCATGCCTCGCCATATTCAAGCTCAAGAGTTGCCGGATTGTTCACACTCGTCACATAAGGCAGCATCGTATAGTTCATTGAGAATGAAGCTTTTAAATCAAAGTAATTGGTGTACCTGCCCGGTATAAGAGGTGCCGTCCAGGTATATACTGCCTCTGTATCCTTGTCAAATGCAGGCTCTGCTGCCCACTCGCCAACCTCTACTGTGTCTGTTGAGCCATCTCCAAGTGTTACCGTTACCTCGGAAGGGAAAGTATACTCATCGTACTTTACCGCAGCAACATTCACATATGAAGGCTGGTCTACATCTACAATGTCGTTTTCATCGAATTTACTGTAATCAACAACAATATTGTCAAAGGCCACATCTGCCTGTGAACATGCAGCCGGCTTACGCACAACCATCAGCGAAAGTCCGTTAGCTCTCTCATCAATGGCAATATTATCTGCCGAGTAGGTCTTTGACGGGTCAGCCTTGGAAGTTACCGTGATGGCTGCCGTGTGCGCGATGTAATCAAAATCCATCTTCACGGTAAACCACTGATTAAGCTCACCTACACCCGTTGCCACGGCATCTGCCTCCGCGATAATGCCCTCAAAGCCGTTATTCACAGCATCATCGTTGTTTGCATCTTCTGTAGTATAGTACTTGATTGCTCCCGTGCTGTCAGCATAGATGGTAAAATAGTTCTGCTTTGCCACAGGTGCCATAAACAGGAGATCTGCATGTCCGCTTGCCACTACAGCAGGGTTCCAGTCAAACTCCATGGTCGCACCCTTTACAATGCCTCCGGGTAAATCAAGTCTTGAACCTCTTCCTGCACCACTCTTGCTTACTGTACCATACAGATATGCATTTCCGTCCTCTTCTTTGAGACTGAACGTAAATCCACCTGTACCTGAGGTCTTATCTACGTCCTTGCCCCATACATTCCAGCCTGAAATGCCGAAGGTGAAGTCGTCCTCATAATCATGCCCGGACTCCCAGTTGCCGTAATAATTCATTGTATAGGAAACCGTAAGTCCTCTGTGATTGCGATAGCCCTCAGGAGCCACAATATCAGCCGTCCAAACATAGCTGCCCTTTGTGTTCACGTCAAACTCAGGCTCACATTTCCAGGAATTCCTGTCTATGGAAACCGTGATTATCTTGTCATTCACAAGCTTTGCAGATACCTGCTCAGGGTGGGTATAAGTGCCGTCCTCCCAGGCCCGCTTGGTCACATTATATGTATTGAGTGTTCCCAGTGAATTGATATCCGTGTCCAGGAAATCGGACTTATAGTCCATCACATAGCTTACCTGTAAATTCAAAGGATTGGTAACCTTGTCAGGAAGCTTGACAGACGCTGTCCAGGTGATGGTACCCATCTCATTCACATCGATAGCCGGACTGCAGCTCCAGGTATCCTGATCAATCTCAAGCTCCACTTCCGTATTATCTGACAATACTGCTTTGACGGTCTGTGGATGAGCATAGCTGCCTTCATACTCGTCCTTTGTCACAGTAACATTTTCAAGCTCTGCCAGTGATGCAATAAACTTAGGCTTCTCAATCGCTCCCGCTGCGGTATAGTGCAATGAAAAATCATCAATACCCATATTGACGGTGTAGGTCTTGCCTGAGCCATTTCCGCCTGCCATGTTAAACATCAGCGCATCCACCTTGGTCGCTGCCATGTTCACATCAACCGTGGCGTACTCTTCACCATTGATGTTAATGATTGCTTTCTGAGTTGCAAAATCAACGGAAATCTTTACGTCCTGCACGGCTCCTGCTTTTACTTTCTTGCCGGTATCGGTAATCTCTCCTCCCTGTACGGAATAGTACACGGCGGTGTCCGCTCCTGCGTCTCTCATCTCACCTACATACACGGATACTACATCAACGTCTCCGCTCTTTAATGTGATTCCCGGGCGTCCTGTCCTGCTGTCCGATGTAAGAGATGTGGTGTACCACTTAAAGGATACCTCCGCTGTTCCCATATCCGGCATATTATCAAAGGTCTTTGTCGCTGTTCTGGTTGCATACTTCTGACCGTTTGCTGCCAGATAATGGTTGCTTCCATCCTCGGCAATGCTAAGCTTGCTCTCATCCACAAGCGTACCTGTCATTCCCCAGAAGTCTGTCACAGCCTCAAAATCCTCTGTGATGCTGTTTTCAGCACTTACCGCACTATCGCTGTCACTGTCGGCATATGCCTTAGCTATTGAGTTGATATTACTCTCGGAAGTGCTCTCTGTTTCTGTTGTGTTCTCGCTCTCGGAAGCTGTCTCTGCTTCTGTTGTGCTCTCGCTCTCTGAAACTGTCTCCGTTTCTGTAGTGCTCTCGCTTTCGCTCTCGGAAGCTGTCTCTGCCTCTGTTGTGCTCTCTGCTTCGCTCCCGGAAGCTGTCTCTGCCTCTGTTGTGCTCTCGCTTCCGCTCTCAGAAACGGTTTCTGCTGTTGTACTGCTTTCACCCTCTGAAACTGTCTCTTCGACCGTTTCACTACCGCTTTCACTTTCGGAAACTGTCTCTTCGGCTGCACTGTCCTTCTCCACAGTCAACCCTGTCTGTGCATTTACGCTCATTGGCGGCGTCACCGCAAGGCACACCGAAAGCGCAACTGCCAGTAATTGTTTCTTCCGCATTTCTTAACCTCCTGTTCTTGGTGCTGAAACAGGACAAAATCTCTCGCCGCCGCTTTCACCCAGGCATAATTACCCATTTTTTCATATATTGCAGCCGGATTTTGTTCATATTCACGTTTTTCGACTTTTGAATTATACCATTTATGTGGTTTTGTGTCAATAAGTTCACAAAAACAAATAAGAAACAACATAAATATTCGTTACATTGCACAATTTTTATTTCATTTAAGAGAATATAGGGTGAAAATTTGGTTATATTTTTATTTTCAATGTACCATACCTCATCATATTGGGCAGCATTTTCGTTATCAATTACATGACTTACATTGACTAAGGTTTTTCCTTCTATAGCAAGCAGTCCTTTTTCTATCTCATGTGTGTTCCCGCTGTCAAGGTGTGCAAACGGCTCGTCAAGCAGAATAATCCCGGCATTGGACATAAGTGCTCTTGCAAGTGCCACTCTCGCCCTCTCGCCTCCCGACAGATTTCTTCCGTTGTCCTCAATTCTGTATGCCAGCCCACCCGGAACGCTTTTTACAAGCTCAGCAAGTCCGGCAAGTCCTATAACCTCATCAAGCTTTTCCCTATCGCAATCCCTGAACATACATATATTATTGTACAGCGTATCGGCAAACAGAAACACCTGCTGTGACAGATATGCCGTGTGTGAAAACCAGCTCTCCACCGTGATATCCGACAGTGCACAGTTGTCTACCGACAATTTTCCATCTTGTGGCTTCATATATTTTCTTAGCAGCTTCAAAAGTGTTGATTTGCCACAGCCTGACGCACCTGTGATGAGATATTTTTTCCCGGCTTTAATCTCAAAATCCACATTATCAAAAACTGTACGCTCACCATATCTTGCTGACACACCCTCAGCAGATATTTTATCGAATTTTCCGCCAAAATCCACAGATGCACCATCCTCACCAACAACCTTTATCGCCTCGTCCAAGCAATTAAGTGTAGCCTTTCCCGCTTTCACCGCCGCAAACTGCTCAAACACACCTATTCCCGGAACAAGCAGAATACTTATCGCAAGCAGAAGGAAAACAACTCTGCCGACAGTATACACATTTTTATACCCCTGCATACTGCAAGCAACGCTTGCAGTACTGCCTCCAATAAATAGTCTGAAAGTTTTACTTTCAAACTTCTTCACCATAAACACCTCGTACACCATAAACATAAGCAGAATACATGAAACCACTGTCTGCGCCACAATTCCAACCTTAGCTTCAAGCCTGCCGAGTGACCTCCTGCTCTCCTGCGCCCTGAGGCTTGCTTCCGTAAAGCTCTCCCCCGTTTTTTCCCTCAGATTATATGACTTAATTATATCAAAAGCACTGAATATTTCCCTCAGCTTATTTGTGTACTGCTCCATGGCTTCTGCCAATGCTTCCCCCAAGGGTTCAATCTTCCTGCCGGTAACGGTTATCAGTATAAAAAATGTGACCAGCATAAACAGGGCAAGGGTTGTAAATTTATCAGGCGACATTCCAAGGCGCTGCAAAAACGCCGTAAGCAACATTCTGTCAATCCGCCTCTCCCCCTGCAGATATCTTGACATCGCAGTTGTCGAACACAGCCCCCTGCACAAATCTGCCTGCATGACACCACGAATATTCATCTTTTCATACAGCATTTCAGAAAATGTTTTTGCCATAAAGCTTTTCCCCTCATGTTTATTTATACATGCTAATCGTAAAATTAAGTTGCATATTGAAATTTTCTTTCATTATCAGATATATGTAAACAAGTTTACACTTTGTGCCGAAATAATACAACAATTATTTATGCAACGGCATGGCACGCAGCCTGCCGTATATATTGCAGTGTCATGTAAATCCGGCAAAAAGGAAACTGCCGCCCATGAGAAATCACGGTGCGGCAGTTTCTTTTATCATAGCACACTTTTGCAGAGCTTTAAGTATGCTTGGGTATGTTTAAAGCCTGCTCAGATAAATATTTTTATATAGCTCTCGTAACATTCTTAAGCCATTCAAGCTCCTCACCCTCGAAGTCAGGGCTGATTGCCGCAAATACCTTCGCATGGTATGCGTTCAATCTCTCCTTCTCCTCAGCGGTCATGTAGGATACATCGACGGCATCGAGGTCAAACGGAACCATCGTCAGCGGCTCAAAGCCCATGAACTGACCGTACTCGGTCTTTTCCATCTTAACACAGAGCACAAGGTTCTCATGTCTTATACCGAACTTGCCTGTAATGTACATTCCCGGCTCATCTGAGGTAATCATGCCCTCCTCAAGCACTGCGGAAGGTCCGCCGGGTGCAATCTTGGTTCTGATGCCGTTAGGACGCTCATGTACATTGAGAAGATATCCAACGCCGTGACCTGTTCCGTGGTTGTAGTCCATTCCGTTTCTCCAGAGCGGTTCGCGCGCAATATAGTCAAGATTCTCACCTCTCACGCCGTATAAGAACCGGGCATTTGCGAGATTTAAGTGACCCTTAAGTACGAGTGTGAACACCTTCTTTTCCTCGTCGGTAAGCTCTCCAAGTGCGATTGTTCTTGTTATATCTGTTGTTCCCTCATAGTAATGTCCGCCCGTATCTGCAAGCAGCAGGCTTCTAGGCTCAAGCTGTGCGTTCGTCTCCTCGGTTGCCGAGTAATGCACAATAGCCCCGTGAGGACCGTAACCCATAATCGGGTCAAAGCTCTCTCCGAGGTAGCCCGGCTGCTTCTTTCTGAACTCATCAAGCTGTACGGCTGCGCTCATCTCTGTTATAGCAAGCTTACCTACATTCTTCTTAAGCCAGTACATAAAATGCGTAACTGCCATTCCGTCCTTAATATGAGCCTTCTTCTCGTTCTCCCTCTCAGCCACGGTCTTAACAGCCTTAGGAAGAACAACAGGGCTCTGCTCCGCCCTCACATTCGCTGTATCGGGAATTGAATGGACAATAAGGAAGTTCGCTGTCGCCTTGTCAACCAGTACAACCTCATCCTTTCCCACCTTCTTTAAATCACTGTAAATGTCATTGTATGGTCTCAACTCAATTCCGTCCGCAGCAAGCCTGCCCTTGATATCAGCATTAAGTATGCTCTCATCAAGATAGAGAACCGCACTGTCGGCTGTCATTGTCATATATGATAAAAACACAGGATTGTATGCTACATCATTGCCACGAAGATTTAAGAGCCATGCAATATCATCAAGTGCCGTGAGCACAAGAAGGTCTGCCCCCTCCTCCTTCATTGTCCGGCGAATCTTTGCAAGCTTCTCCTCACGGCTCATTCCCGTGTACTCAACAGATAACTCCCATACAGGTTCCTTAGAAAGAGCAGGTCTGTCCGTCCACACCTTATCCACAAGGTCCTCTCCGCACACATAGGACATATCTCTTCCCTTGATGCTGTCTGTTATTCTTCCCATGAAGGCATCTGTGACTGTCCTGCCGTCAAAGCCGATACGGCTTCCGTCAGCTAACTTGTCCGCAAGGAACTCCGCTATTGCAGGAACTCCCTCCTCACCCATCTTCATAAGTGTGATTGTGCTGCCCTCAAGCTGTGCCGCTCCCTGAAGAAAATATCTTCCGTCAGTCCACAGTCCCGCCTCATCAGGAAGCACCACAAGTGTTCCCGCAGAACCTGTGAAACCCGACATAAAAGCTCTCGCCTTAAAATAATCTCCAACGTACTCAGAGCCATGGAAATCGTCAGTACATATAATATATGCCTGAATGTTCTTTTCTTTCATAAGTGCGCGCAATGCGCTAAGTCTCTCGACCACCGTACTCATGTAATACACCTCGATTCTATACATTAGCGGATGCCGAGATAATTACTGCATTAAATAATTATTCCGGTCAGCACCGCATCACCTATTATAATAAAAAATTTACGGATTGTACAGTACAACGGCAAATTTATCCGCAACCACAAAAGAGGCTGAAAAACCAGCCTCTTCTGCACAATCATTTCATCCTTCACTTTTTCAGAGCCATATCGACATTACTTCTTTCTTGTCACGACTCCGACCATTCCCATTATGGAAATAAGCATAATTGAGTAAACCAAAATACCATTATTATTTCCGGTGCTCGGTGAAACCACTATCTCTGCTTCTGTTTCAGGTTCAGTGCTTACTCCCGGTGTAGTCTCCTCTGTTCCTCCCGGTGTGGTTTCCTCCGTCGCTCCCGGTGTAGTCTCCTCCGTTCCTCCCGGTGTGGTCTCCTCCGTTCCTCCCGGCGTGGTCTCCTCCGTTCCTCCGCTCGGATTCTCTCCTGATGCCACCCTCTTCCAGCCTACCGAAATCGGCGACAGGCTGTATACACGGAAGGTTATTCCGTATTCGGTTTCCTGAATATCAGGAAACTCAATTTCCCCCGGTGTCTTACCGTTCATAGTTCTTGTAAGCATGTGTGCTACAACAAAATCATAATTCTTGCTGTCCGTTCCATCCGGATAAGGCAATGTAACTTCAATTCCCCCGCTTGGAAAGTTACCCGGAACAGCTGCCTGCCAGCTCTGCTCACCGTCAAGGCTCACAAAAAGCTGAACATCATAGTACACCATGTTTTCTTTTAAAATATCAGTAAGCTTAGCAGCAGTCCCTGTATATAATGCTCCCTTAAGCTCCTCTATACCGGAAAATAAACTTGTAACTCCCTCAGGCACGATATCCAAGGCGTCACTGCTTGTCTTATAATCTACCTCCACACTTCCGGAAGGAATTGCGTCAAAGGACTTTACCTTAGATAAACGCAGGGAGCCATCCAATTGCTGCTGCGGAGTCACAACCGTTCCCTGATATGTGATTCTTCCGATATGTTCAAGGTCATAGCCCTGCTTCGGTTTCAGAATTATGTCCGCCGAGTATGCGGTATCTGCTTCAAAAACAGTTGTTGCAGGAGTCCAGACAACCTCCGCCGTGAAGAATTCATTGTCCGTTGACAGCTCCGTCATAGGCTTGGAATTGAGGGCAGGAGCCGTAATCTCCTGTGTCAGGCTGATATCTGCATCGCTAAACACGATATCAGTATCTTTTGTTCCCGTTAAGCTAAAGACATCCAGCGTACTTACATATTGATCACTTCCCTTGTACAGCACCTTCAGAGTCTTATCGCTTGAATTATCCATAACATTCATCAAAAAACTGTCAACAGGCAGTATAACCGTCGCCTTACCCTCACTGTCTAACACTGCAGAAGTAAGCTGTGTTCCCATATCTCCCGCAATAATATACACAGGTTCACCGGCAAGAGGTGCTCCGCCAGTCACAATCGCATCAATCGAAAGTATCATTACATCTCCATAGGTATAACCGCTCTTGTCAAACTCCGCGCGGGAAATACTTGTGTATTCCTTCACGGTTGATGAAGGCTTAAGCTGTATTCCGTCATCAATAAGCACCGCCGTGTAGTTTGGTAAATCCGAGCGGAAACATGCAGCCGATGTGACACCCGTTCCGCTTATGAATACCGTATCATCAATGACAATGCCTACGCCCCTTGCATTAATCTGAAGCGGTGCTGCCGCAGTCGATGACACCTTCTTTACGCCCGTGATCATCGTAGGCTGCATTGTCTGTCCCTCAAATGTAAGGGTTCCGCTGCCCGCGAGTTCCTCAATCACAACCGACTTGTTTCCGTATGGGAAAACAGCCTCGCCGCTGCTTGCAAGCTCAAGGCAGCCAAGCTCCAACGGCTGTATTGGATTTTCCGAATCTTCCAGATTGCCTCCGAATAAGATTACCGAGCCCTGCTCCACCCTTATTTTATCAATATCCTTTGACCAAAGCTGCATGCTCGTGCCATTGCTTTTTGTTCCTGTCACAAGTACCTCTGCCGTTCCAGTCACATTAGTTCCCACCAGAGGGCCGCACACTGTTGTATTCCCCTCTGTTATAAGGTCGAAGTTATCAATCACAAACTTTACATTCTCTACCTTACTTGTATTGGATGAGTTAGTTTCACCGCTTCCCGTAGCATAAATCGGGACATTTCCGGCAAGACGGACGTCTCCTCCTATGGTAATATTTGCCTGTGTCACACTATCATTCCAGCCTCCGCCATACATATAGACCGCCCAACCCGGATTATTTACCTTTCTAACGGTAAGATTTGCCGTCCTGATGCTTCCTCCGTTGCCTCCGCCGTAGACACTGCACCATAAGTCAGGATTTCCCAACAGCTTAATATCGGTAGAATCGACGGTACAATTCTGTCCACCGCCGTAAGCCCAGCCAAAATCTCCGCCAAGCAGAGTCACCTCAGTCTTTTCCACCGTACCATCAA
>ENA-OPAV01001361-OPAV01001361.1-human-gut-metagenome-genome-assembly--contig:-NODE-1361-length-16710-cov-3.518163_pt1 | contig 16710 bp, 16 predicted proteins | sample MGYA00241056_ERZ501428 | MGnify/ENA primary metagenome ERZ501428 (study PRJEB25962, sample SAMEA2042621) | human gut metagenome | biome: human gut; feature: human-associated habitat; material: faeces... | reverse complement strand
GATCTCCATTCAGATATGGGACACCTAACTGCTCATGCCACATCGCCGTATGCGTAGATTTTCCCATTCCGGAATGCCCGGAGAACAGCCATGCCTTTCCTTCATATAGAATCGATGCCGAATGCACTGCATAATAGCCCTTCTTTTGCGCCAGATAAAGATAGAACATGCGGACTGCGTGAAAAAGCTGATCCACCTCTTCATCTCCAAAAGGCCGTCTGCAGTAGATTCTCACATAACTCCCGTCTTCTGTCATGTAGGCTTCATATATGCTGCTCATCGATGGAAATGTCAGGATATATCCCTCTTCCCACTCACTGACGGTCAGTTCTTTATTCCGGAGCAGAACCTTCCCATTCTGTCTGCTTTCCGGAGGATATTCTGTAAATTCGATGATCTGATCCCAGTTATCGGCTCTATCCTCTTCTCTAATACCATCTGTGCCAGTCTCTTCACCTCCATCTTTTTTCGGAAATTTGGTCATGAAATCATGAAACTTCTCCGGTATCATCTCTTCCGCTCCCAAAAAGCCAACCTCGATTCCGGCAATCTGCATCCCGGCACAACATCTCTCTCCTACAGCCGACAGATGCTCTGTGAAATTTCTCCTCAAGATTCCAAGATTCTGCAGCTGGCTTACGAATTCCAGGATGTCTTTCTTCAACTGCTCTTTTTCTTCACTCTCTGTAATGCCATAGTACTCTGCAACAAGACAGATCAGTTCTTCGTCCGTTCTCGGTGTTTCCAGTGCATTCCACAGAAATACACCGGTCTCATTCATTGTAATTCCTCTCTTCTGGTCCGCTACCTTCTGACCAAATGGAAGCAGATGATAAACTCCCTCTATATTTTTTAACTGATATCCCTCTTGTCTTTTTATCATGCTTTAATTCCTTTCTGAAGATTTCCGGAATTATGGTATTTCCTTATTACAGATGCTATAATATAATGTATCCTGAATTAAATTAATCATTGAACAGCGCAGCACTTCCTGCCGCGCGGATTGGAAGTATATATGAATCATACAAATTCACAACAGTCACATATAACAGACAGAAGTTCTTATCCTGTAGATATCGAGAAACTTCTGCGTGATGGTCATCCCATCCGTCTGAAGCCGCAGGGTTACAGTATGTATCCTCTGTTCATTTCTGGCCGTGATGAAGCTGTCATCGCCCCCTGCAGTACCGATTCTCTGCACCGCGGCGATGTCGTCCTTTACCGGAGAGACCAGAGTATACTGGTTCTGCACCGCATCTGGAAGATCAAAAAAGACGGATTCTATATGGTCGGTGATAATCAGACTGTGATCGAGGGTCCTCTCCGTCCGGACCAGATCCGCGGCCGGCTGCCGTAACGGACGGGAATTCAGCACGAGGAATCCTTTCTACCGGATGCTCGCAGGCTTCTGGTTAGCTTTTCGCCCCTTCCGTCCACTTGTTCACAAAGCCGCCGGCTTTTTCCGCCATATCAGGAGATGACACATATGAAAAAAACGTTATCTCCTCAAAGCGTATAGGATCATCCGTGGCTTTTATCCAATAACAATCGCAAAAACTCAAGGCTCTCGTCTCGCGGTTAATGCGCATACGCGCTCCCTGTCCGAATGTGATTCCCTTTAATTTGCGCGCCGTCGTGTTTGTGCCTGATGAATAGCGGTACTTCATCCATTTTGTAAAAGTATGATTGTTTGCACCTTTTTGCTTCATAAGTCCGGGCAACAGATTTGTATTTAGTATTTTTTCATTATCTATATCGTAAATCGGTGTGTTTTTGCACATTAATAACATGAAATCACCTCGCATTATATAAATTCGATTGATAACCTTATTATAGTTGTTATTAGATGTGTAATCAATCAAAAACACCGACTAATCTAAAGTCTGATTTTAGATTAGTCGGTATTTTACTATTTGTACGATAATTCTTATAATTTCATCCTCTTTATCATGCTTCCTACCATCCCTGATCCATCAGCCAGTTATTCAATCCTCTCTCCCGTCGGTTTGGATCTGCCTCATTTGAAAGCTCTGTGTACTCGCCTTTTATATTTCCATCCACAATAAAAAGTACCTTGCTGCACCGCGAAGCCACCTTGGCGTCATGTGTCACCATAACAATCGTTGTTCCCTCTTTATTAAGTTTTACGAGTTCATCCATAACTTCATTTGAGGAAGTACGGTTCAATGCTCCGGTCGGTTCATCCGCAAATAGAAGTTTCGGAGAGTTCATCATACTGCGGCAAATGCAGGCTCGCTGGAGCTGTCCCCCGGAAACCTCGTTTATATCGTTGTCAGCCACATCTATGATGCCAAGCTTTCGCATAAGTGCCTCTCCACGCACCTGCTTTTCCTTGTTGCTCTCTTTTGTCTTTTTACTCTCTGCCGCAGGAAGTATGATGTTGTCTAATATCGTTAGATTTTTCATCATATACATCTGCTGGAAGATAAATCCCATCTCATCAAGACGTAGTTTGGCAAGCTCTTTTTCTCTAAGTTCGGTTATATCTTTTCCATCAAAAATGACCTGTCCGCTCGTCACACGATCCATGCCGGATATTGCATACAAAAGTGTTGATTTGCCTGATCCTGACGGCCCCATAATGGCGATCATCTCACCCTCGTTTACTTCTAAATTTATATTTTTAAGTACGTTATTCTGTCTTTTATCTATGACATAAGTTTTGCAAAGATCTTTTGCGCTAAGTAATGCTGCCATGCTTTCTTTCCTCCTACTCAATATTCGATATATCGCTGCTCTTTACTCCTCTGATATGAAGTGCCGTAAGTCCCGATGCCACAAGCGTCATAAAAAAGACGATGCCCGGATAAATCAGAAATATTTTCCACGGATCTATGACATAGGATATTTTCGAGACTCCAAAAATACTAAAGATCGGGTCATCCACGAGATGTGTTACCGGAACTGAGCATATCGCTGCAAGCAGAACCGCTATAAGCGTTACAAACCCGAATCGTGCTGTGTGCCAGCTGATTATCCGTTTGTCTGAAAAGCCTGTCGCTTTTAGTATCGCAATCTGACTCTTTTCATCGCTGATAAACGATCTTTCCATCAGAATACAGATAAGAACTACTACTATCAGAGTTATTCCGAGGAACAAATACTGCACTGCCTCCATTGCGGATGCGGCATTCATGCTATCGTCACAGTATTCTGTGGCATTGGTCACATCCTCATTATCAAATAATTTCTTTATCTTTTCTTTTCGATTTTCAATTTCAGATGCAGACGGATCATCTGTAAAATTTATCTGATATGCCGCCATGCTTGAAATATGCGCAAAGTCCGTAGGCGCGTCCTCATGTAGCCTTATTACTGCGCCAAGCTGGTTCATGCTTTGGAAATATGCCACAACGATACATTCCCTCTTTTCGGTCCCGTAATCTATCGTTACCGTATCTCCTATCTTTGCTCCAGTCATTTTAGCGATCGTCGGTGTTATTGCGATCTCATTTGCATTTTGCGGAACAAGCCCTTGTGTGTACTCATAATCCGAGGCTTTTGTATGGATGCCCTGTAAGCATACGATCGAATAATCTTTTCCACCGGTACTCACACAATATTTATACTGCACTTCTGAGATTACCTTTGCAGGCATATCATTCTCTGCCAGAAGTTTTTCCGTGTCACTTAAATAGTTTTCCACTCTCTGCCGTCCATCCGCTGTCATGCTGCCCATCATCTCAGTCAGATCCGTATAATAAAGGTCGCTGCGCGAAGCTAATGTCGTGACAAGTGTGTCGCTTCTCATCGTAGATGTTGTGTTCACAAGCAAAAGCACCAGTACTGTGCATATAAAAAACGTAATGATTATCGCTGCATAGCGTCTTGGTGCGCTAAGTACATCATTTATGGCTAAAAATCTGCTTGTGCTGCCACGGCTTTTTCCCAGACGAAGCGGTGATTTTCTGTTATATCGCTCTCCTGTCTGTCCAGAGCGTATCGCATCGATAGGTGATAATTTTTTAACAAGCTTTGTACATCTGAATGCAAAAAGCAGTATCGCTGCCACAACAATAAATGCGCCTGCAAACTCCAAAGCATAATAGCTGTTTCCGCCTCCGAGCACCATATTACGGCTTACCGACTCAAGCATCATATTTGAAAAAGGTATACTGCATATAAATCCCCCTATCGCTCCTGCTATCGCCAAAAGGAGATATTTTGCCATATAAAGTCCTCGTATATTTGTGCTTTTTATTCCTATCGCTTTTAGCACTCCGATCTCACAAAACTCCCCTGATATCGTAAATGTTATAGAGAATTTAAGCACGATAAACGAAACGAGCATCATACATACACTTAATACAAGCATCAGAAATGCGACTATCATATCAATCAGATAGCACATTTTTATCATGGAATGAGTACCGGAAAATGTCACCCCCTCTTCTCCAGATATCGCCGATGCAAGTTTTGATTCATCCGAACCTCTTTTTAAATCTATATAGTATATTTTCCCCGGATATCCGCCCTCTGCCAGCATTCCTTCGTCCTGCTTACTGAGCAAAAACCGGTTGTTCCCCATCATACTCGAACCAAGCAGTGCATCCTTTGCCTCCCCATCAAGTATTACGGACAGCTTTACATTGCCATATGTGATCATAATCTTGTCCCCAGGCTGTAGATCATTTTTTTGCAGGAAATCTCCTGTCGCATATGCGTGTCCCGGCTCGATCGAGGTTATCTTTTCATTTTTGCTGTTGAAGAATTTGAGCTTACTGTCCTCTATAGCCTGATACACAGTCGCATTTCTTGCTTCCAGTGCGTTTCCCTTCGTATCCGTCAGATTCGATTTATTTCCAAACACTACGTTTTCTTTCCGATACTCTTTTACGTCCTCCTGCTCCTTTAACATATCCTTTATCGGATCATCCGTGTCCGTTCCCATCATGATAACGACATAATCCCCGACGCCTGCTTTTTTTAGAAAATAATCTGTGCCGTTCATGACTGCTGCCACATTGCTAAGACCGCTCGACACAAACATCGTTGCCAGAAGTATAAAGGCAAACAGGATTATGTTCATTGTCTTTTTTCTTTTCAGATCTTTTTTCAATATTCGAAAAAACATATTTTCTCCTCTCTGTAATATGTATTGTTACGTTGTATTCATATTACATGGGAAATTATTAAATAATCCTTAAATGCATTTTATACTTTATGGATTACTACTGTAGCAAAAAATTCATTCTCCTTTATTTCTGCAAATATCTCTCCGTCCATCATGTGCATAAGCTGTCTGCATATGTAAAGTCCAAGCCCTGAGCCTTTCGCATTTCCCACGTTGCTTCCACGGTAAAATGAGTCAAAAAGATGAGGAAGTTCATCTTCCTTTAATGTGCAACCAGTGTTTTTTACCGTGATAAGACAGCAGTCCTCCTCTGTGGAAAATGAAATCGTGATATATTTTCCATCACCGTATTTTAAGGCATTTTCCATAATATTCTGCAACACCTCTATCAGCCTGTTACTGTCTCCACACAGCAGACAGTCCAAGTAGCTTTCAACCTCAAATGCAGTATGCAGATTGGAAAGTTTGTCCGTATAATACGCATTTATATATTCCATCACAGATGACAGATAGACCTCGCCCATTTCTACCGTAAGGTTTAAAAAATCCTCCCTCGATGCAGCCATGATCTCGGTTACATATCCCTCCATCTCTGTTACATTTTTGTCAATTCCTGCATATACCTGTGCTCTTTTTTCCGGTGTATCATAGAGATTTTCAGATAATGCTTTGTTGTACAACCGAATCGCTGAAAGCGGAGTTTTAAGGTCATGTGCGAGTGAAAGTATAATCGTCTTTTTCTCTTTTTGAAGCTCCAGCTCCTTTTCCCTGCTGCTCTCTAAATTATCGCGCAACATATCCATTCCCCACAGAAATCTACCAAAGAATTTGCTCTTTTCTGCCTTGATAGGGACAGATAAATTTCCCTTTGCCAGCTCCTCCGTAAGCGACATCATCCTATGGAAAGGCTTTAATATCTTTTTTCCTATGTACATCACTAAAAAAACAGACAGCAAAAACATGATTCCCATGCCAACATTCATAAGGATCAATGTTTTGTGGTCTGTCTGTGTATAGATTACTTTGTATATTGTGCCTGTTGTTTCCTGAGTTCTCCTTATTTCCGGCTCATTGATATGTGCCATAATAAAAAAGAGCACATTTGATATTGCGATCAGCATCAGCTCTATACCAAGAAATATCCCGACAAATTTTCTGTATTTATTCATATCTGTATCCTGTTCCCCACACTGTTATGATGTGCTCCGGTTTCTTTGGATCTTTTTCCGTTTTCTCGCGCAGCCACTTTATATGTACTGTCAGAGTCTGCAGCTCAGATTCGCTGTCGCTCCCCCATACACTGTTAAACAGATAATCTTTTTTAAGGGTAATGCCCTTATTCTCCACCAGAAGCCTCAGTAACTGAAATTCCTTTTCCGTGACGCTTACCGCTTTCCCTTCAACGGTCAGTGTCTGCATTACCGTATTTAATTTGAGGTTATTGCATATGATCTCCTCGCGGGCATATTTACGCTTGAATATACCGTTTATCTTTGCGATCAGTATATCCACATCAAACGGTTTGCTGATGTAATCATCCGCTCCTATCTGCAAGCCTTTAAGTGTGCTTTCCTTATCAGTTTTGGCACTTGCGATAAGTATGTGTGTGTTAGAGGTCTCTCGTATCCTCGAACAGACCGAAAAACCATCAAGTCCGGGCAAACCGATATCCAGCACCAAAAGCTTTGCTCCGTACTGCTCAAATATCGATAAAGCCTTTTCCCCTGTATCTGCAAGGCTTACTGTGTAGTTTTCTCTTCTTAAGAAATCACATAGCAATGTGCCTATTTCTTTGTTATCCTCCACTATGATAATGTCTGGCATTTTTCCGCCTTTCTCCTATAAAATATACTCCATCTGGCGTTCCTTTGTCTTAAGCCCCATCTTCTCATAAAATTTCTCAGCAGATGTGTTTCCGCTCCATACATTGAGAGTGACCTCGTAGCAGCCGAGATGCTTTGCCTCATTCTTGACATATTCAAAAAGTTGCTCTCCGATATGCGCTCCTCTGGTCTTTGCATCTACACACAGATCATCTATGAAAAGCGATGTAAACGGTACCATATTGTTGGAAAACGGCTGCTGTCTTATCTGGCAGAATGCATATCCCATGCATACATCGTCATCATCTGCCGCAACATATATCGGCTTTGTATCGTCCTTTATCATTTCTGCAAGCTCTTCATTTGTATATTTTGTCGTTCCCGGAATAAAAATATCCGGTCTGATATCGGCATGGATCTGAAGCACCTGCTCTAACAATTCTATAAGTCTTGGTATGTCTTTTTCGTGTGCTCTTCTAATATTCATTTTTGAGAATCATCCTTCCTGTTGTCGTTAATGTATAGTTTTTATATTTCAAAATAAATCCAGCATATTATCGAGATAAATGTGCTCTCTGACATGTATCTGATACTGTGGTTTCGTCATATAGTAGAGCAGAAATTCCAGTATCATGGCACTTCCAAGCCCTCTTCCCTCTATTTTAAAATTGCTAAAGCCCATCGGCAGATAAGTATTTTTTATATCATCTATTCCTATAAAGCCGGGATTTTCCATCGCCTTCGAAAAGAGATATCCCTGCCCTGCATCAGGTGCAGTGCAATAATGCTCCGGGCAATCCTCGCCCAGATTTTTGCGGCTAACCGTCTCGTAGCATTTCTTCCTGTCCGTGCAGCCAAACCAGCAGCACTCATTGCACAAAAATTCTACTTTATCCTTTTGATGCTGTGATAATGCTTTCAGTTTATCAAATAATTTGTTCAGCCTGAAATCCGGTACCACATAGCGGAAAACCTCTCTGTTTAGCTCATTTTCAAATTCACGGAAATCCGTCAGAACCTTTGTGGTTGAGGATATAAAATAAAAGTCAGGGTAGTTTTCTTTTATATAATCAAGCAGAATATCTGAGTAGATGATTATGCCGTTTCCAAAGCCCCTGCTTCGCTCATTATCTCTGCCTATATCAAATATCCTGCACAGTTCGTTACATTTTTTGTCAGAAAGGTGCTCCTTAGTAAGCAATGAATTGCTAAAGGTAAGTCTCGCGGATATCCCATATTCCTGCATCAGCTTAAGCACTTCCTTCTGATCGTGCTCACCAAAACCGACGCGGCCTCCGCCCCATATGCAGTCTGCCGGTGCACCGTATATTGAGCCTATGTCGCACCAGTCATAGAAATATTCCCGGTGCTTGCGGTACAGTGGGAGAAATTCCTTGTATAATTCATAAAATTCAAACAATCCCGGTAGATGATAATACGCTTTCATTTTGACTCCTTATTTTAATCCGTACCAGACTCTCAACAGACTCTAGTATACTTCTCCCAAATGTAAGTGTAAAATCCCGGAGCGTATTGTATGCTTTGATAGCATATCAATATCACGCTCCGGGTTTTCTATTTACGCCTGATTTAGTTTAAGAAATTCTGTATGATAACATCCTCTGCCTCTTCCTCTGTAAGTCCGAGTGTACGGAGCTTGAGAAGCTGCTCGTCGTTTATCCTGCCGATTGCAGCCTCATGTATGATAGCCGCATCGATATTTTTTGCCCTGATTTCAGGGATTGAACCGACCTCTGCATGATCCATGATGATAGAATCACACTGGATATGAGCCTGGCATTTGCTGTTGCCGATGGCATTTGGATGGAAGGTCTGGACAGAGTTTCCTTTTCCTACTGATCTGGAAACAATCTGCGCAGAGCTGTCCTCTCCGTTTAACTGCACCTCGATGTTCGACTCCGCCTTCTGCTCTCCATCTGTCATGAGACGCTCTGTGACATAGAGCTTTGCGTCCTTTCCAAGCTCCACATTGGTCTCACGGACTGTAGAATCAACACCCTTTATCTGTGCTGTATCGAGTGTGAAAACAGAATTCTCACCCACAAATATATTTGTTACAGGGTTGAGCACTCTCGCACCTGTTCCGTTTCCCTCGCCGTAGTGCTTTTCCTCATAACGTACATTCGCATTTTTACCTACATGGAAGGTATGGGTGCCGTCATGTCTGCTCTCGTTGCAGCCGCTGTTGTGGATTCCGCAGCCTGCCACAATCCTTACATCTGCACCATCCTCCACATAGAAATCGTTGTATACAAGGTCTGTCATGCCTGATTTGCTGAGTACTACCGGGATATAGACAGCCTCTCCGTCCGTCTTTCCATCAATATAAATATCAATGCCGGGCTTGTCCGTCTTTTTCTTTATCTTGATGTGCTCGCTGTCTCCGTGGCAGATTGATGTGCCGTTTTCACGCAGATTAAAGGCACCTGTCTGACTGAATTTATTATCATTTATGACGTCCAATACGCCCTCTGTTACGTTGTCAAGCTTTACCATATTATGATCTTCCCTCCAGTCTCTCTACGCATTTGTGACATTTCTGTACACCATTGAGATAAGGCAGCACCTCGTCCTTTGTGCCGATTTTCTTGATTTCTCCGCCATCAATTATCATGATGCGGTCTGCCATATTTATTATTTTCTCCTGATGTGAAATCACTATGAGGCTCTGCTTTTTCTCGGTATGGATTTCCTCAAATTTCTGTATGAGCATTGAAAAGCTCCACAGATCGATTCCAGCCTCTGGCTCGTCAAATATACAAAGCGAATGCTCCTTGGCAAGCACTGATGCAATCTCAATTCTCTTCATCTCTCCACCTGAGAGTGTGCCGTCAATCTGGCGGTAAATGTAATCCTTTGCACAGAGTCCTACCGCGGTGAGAAGGTCGCAGCACTCCTTGTCTGAAAGCTCATCCTTTGCGGCAAGCTTGAGCAGCTTCATGACTGTCATTCCCTTAAATCTCGGTGGCTGCTGGAATGCAAAGCCTATTCCCGCATTTGCCCTGTGATTGATGTCGAGCTCTGTGATATCCTGTCCGTCAAGTATGATCTTTCCGCTGTCCGGTGTCTGAATACCTATCAGGGTCTTTGCCAGAGTGGATTTTCCACCTCCGTTTGGTCCGGTAATGACAAGCATTTCTCCGTCCTCTACCTGAAATGATATATTGTTCAGAAGGCATTTCTTTCCGCCCTCATCATCTACGTTTAAAGTTAAGTTTTCTGCTTTAAGCACGATTTTCACCTCATTTTTTATTTATGATACAGCATAAAATCCTTCTCCTGCTGTTCTTATTACTTTTTCCGTTTACCGTTCACATTCACACATTAGTATGCCCGGCAATGATTACAGTATAACATAATAGTAAACGTTTACAAGGTATAAACTCTCTGGTACTCGCTAAAATACATATTGTGGCTTTTTATAAAAAGTTTGCTTATCTACTAATTTCCCTTATCATTGAATACTCATTGCACAAGGTTCCGTCATTTTGTCTGATAGAATTAAATTTGATGCCGGTTATCCTGAAGCCTATCTTCTCATAAAGTGCTCTCGCCCTGCTATTGCCCTCAATAAAATCCAATTCCATCTGCAATATATCCGGATTGCTTTCTGCTATTTTTATCATTTCCCGGAACATTCTCGTTCCGATCCCCTGATTCCAGAATTCGCTCAGCAAACCGATTGCCACATTTGCCCTGTGTCCGGTTTTCGCGCGTTTATTCCACCAGACCATGCAATTTCCGGCAATTTTTCCATCTGCTTCACAAACCAGCAGCGTATGTGTATCCGACAAATTGCAGCTATTTATGAAATCAATCTCCTGCTCGATGGTCCGGGTCTCACATTCTTCCGGTGTCCTCAATAAGAAATCCGTTTCACCGGTTGACTTTTTCATGTACTCTATAAGAGCTTTGGCATCCTTTTCATTTGCACTTCGCAAAATGGCAGTTCTGCCGTCTTTTAATTTAAATTCGATATCTTTTATTATCATATTTTTATAGTACCAACTTCCTATTGATTTATCTTTGGAAAAATCTTCCGGGAGAACTAATTTAAATGTAAAAAATGTAAAACCGGGCACGATATCCTGCCCGGTTTACACTATCCATAATAACTGTTAAGCATCACACCTTGCATATTCACAAAAAGCTCATTGCAGGTGTCTTCTCGCTTCTTAGAAAGCTTCATAAAACGCTTTGTCTTAGAAAACTCCGTCTATAAAGCCCTTCATATCGTCCTTAGACACAAGACCAATCTGCTGACCGGCAACCTGACCGCCCTTGATTGCAATAACTGCAGGAATATTCATTATACGATACTCTCTTGCCAGATCAGGATTCTCGTCCACATCAATATTGTAAAACTCCACATCTGTGATTTCATCAGAAAGCTGCTCCATTACAGGCGCAAGCATCTTGCATGGACCGCACCACTCTGCCGAAAAATCAACAATGATAGCCTTATTATTTTTAACCTGTTCAAATTCACTGCTATTAATCTTCTTTACCATAGTTGTTCTCCTTCCATCTGTCGAACGAATTATTTTCGTTGCACCTATACAGCAATAAAAAATAACTGCTATACTATAGTACACCAAATAAGAAATAACAATGCATCAAAAACTTATTATTCGATGTACTAGCACTACTATAATACATAAATCAGATTATGTCACATAAAAATATTATAAACCGCAAAATTTATCATTTATCACGATTAATTTTTTTTGTGCTCTGCCATGTAGGCCTCTATATCCTCTGTGGTTCTGATGATATCCTCCGACAGACACACTGCACCGTCCTCGGTGATAAGCACATCATCCTCAATCCTGATACCGATTTCCCATTCATCTATATACAGCCCCGGCTCATCACTGATGATTGCCCCCGGACGAATCCTGCTGTTTGAGTCAACTGTCACGTCATGCACATCAATTCCCAGATGGTGTGACACGCCATGCATGTAATACTTCGAAATCTCTACAGAATTCTTTATAAGTCCAAGCTTCATAAGCCCGTCTGCAAGCACATCCTTACATACTTCATTTAATTCCTTTGTAGTCATTCCCGGCTTTGCAACCTCGACAATCTTTCGGTTTGCGGCGAGCACGATATCATAAACCTGTTTCTGGCGCTCGGTAAACCTGCCATTTACCGGATATGTTCTCGTAATATCCGAATTGTAGCCATCTATTCTGGCTCCAAGGTCAAGAAGAACCAGTGTTCCATCCTCCATCGTCTCACGATTTGTGTCATAATGAAGCATTGTTCCATTCATTCCGCTTCCGGCAATTGTAGGAAAAGCTGTCCACTCTGCCCCACCGCGTCTTATGATATATTCAAAGTCTGCCTGTGCCTGATATTCTTTCATGCCCGGCTTTAAATTAGCCATTACATTGCAAAGTCCGTCCTTTGTGAGAGCGATTGCCTTTTTGGTCAGCTCAATCTCATCCTCATCCTTCTGCATACGCTCCTCTGCCACAAGCGGGAAAAGATTCTTCACAGCAACTCCCGGATAATCACTCTTAAATTCATTGGCTTTTACCACATTGTAATCCGGCAAATCCACTTTCTGATGACGATACGTGTCGAAATATGCTGTGTATACATCCTCACGCGTCATTATCCTGTCCAGCGTGCTCTCAAGCTCATAAATATATTCTACTTCATCAATTCCTGATATTTCCTCGGCTTCCTCCATAGTCACCTTTCTGCCGTACCAGCGCTCCATCGTAGGGTCTGCCTCCTCTATGAAGAGCATTGTCTTAGCAGGCTCTACACATTTATCCAGGACAAGGACCATGTTGTCACGTCTAAGTCCGGTCAGATAGAAGAAATTGCGGTTAGCCTGTGCTGTAAATAAATCATACTCATCTGCACTCACATGGTGCTCGATGCCTGAGTACAATATTGCTATAGAATTGTCCTCCATCTTGTCTAAAATTCTTTGTCTTCTGCTTTCAAAATCCATTTTGCTGCCTCTTATTCTCATTATTTGTAATGCCTGTTCAAAACATGTCACTGACATTCATACGACCTTACGTTATCACAATATGAGTATTATTACAAGCCATTTGCTCCACGCTATTACATGAATCAAAGGTTTTCTATATTTACATATTTTCTTTTCCCATTTGCATACTCTACATAAGCCTGTTTCTTTTCATTATCATAACCGGCTATAGGTTTTTTACATATTTTCGCTTTATTTATTGCTGCCTTAACAGCTTCAACTGCCCTTTCGTCCATTTCATTATCCGATTCTGTCAATGTACTCTTCTCTTCTTCTCTGGATACAACTTTTATGATTCTACCACTTTTGGTGCTCACAGTTGTCATATAATCACTCCCTCTGTTTTGATTAATATTTAAATATATTATCTATTATACTTGTTTACTTTTTATTATAATATTTATTTTATCATAGTTCACACACAAAAACACCCCAGAACCGAAGTTCTGAGGTGTAATATACTCTTGATATTCTCTTTTCCGAAAAATTATCTCTTTGAGAACTGAGGAGCTCTACGAGCTGCTTTGAGACCGTATTAAACATCTCTATGGTGCGTTTTTCCTTGATATTACGGGCTTTTTCGCATTTTCTGTTGTCGGTTGTCCTATTCCTTAACCATGGAAATCAGTGATTTTTCATCGAAATTCTCCTGGTTCAAAGCATCATTCACTACCTCGAAAAGTTCCTCTGGTTTATTATACTTGACCCTCGCGTAAATGTCCATAGTTGTCTTACTATTCTCATGCCCTGCCAGGTACTGAACTGTCTTAGGGTCAACGCCCGCATAGAGCAGATTCGTGATGTAGGTATGCCGCAACAAGTGCGGTGTTACATCGAAATTCAGGGTATAGCGAATCTTGGGATTGTTCCTCTGCGTTGTTCCTAATGTCGGCTTGACGGTATATTTGATGCTCTGTCCATTCACATATTTATAGTAAGTTCTCTCTTTCGCAGAACGAACAACTACATACTGCCAAACTCTCGTAAACTGAGAATAGGAAAGCGGCTGTCCCTCACTGTCCGCAATCACATACTCCGATATGGAATTGGCTTTTGCTTCCCGCAGGCAGTCCACCAGGCACTTCGGAATGGGAATGTCCCTTTTAGCTGCTTTTGTCTTTAGAACGGTAGAAATCACCGGCCTGTTATGCTCCGCGCGCCATGCACGTCTCACGGAAATGTATGGTGTGGATTCATCCAGGAATACACAATCCCATTGCAATGCAAGAATTTCTTCCCGACGCAAGCCGGAATACAAACCAATCATAATAAAAAGATATGGCGGAAGCTCTTTCACCGTATCCAACAGAACCGCAACCTGTTGATCTGTTAAGGCATCTTTCTTTTTCGATGCTTTTCCGCCCTTTGCTGAAATTCCTACACACGGATTATCGGTTATCAGCTGACTGCGCTCTGCCGAATAAAACACACACTTAATCAGCATATTTACCGTATCATACAGTCCTTTCGATTTTTGAGACAGCGGAACAAGCGCCAGACGAATATCATCCGCAGTCACTTCCTCCATATACATATCTCCCAGAGAGTTGATGACATAATTCTTCATATTCTGTCTGTATCCTTTTATAGTGGCCGTAGACACCTTTGCTGACTGCATCAGCAGCCATTTCTCACAATACTCGGCAACCGTCGGATGCTTCCGGCGAAAGATGATTTCCTCCACCTGTCTCCGGCCTTCCAACTGCTTTTCATATAATTCTTCACAGGTGGTCGCATATAAGCTGACCTGCTTTCCATCGGCATCTGTAATTCTGGTTCTGTAATACAGTGTTCCTTTTCTTGTAACCGTTCCGTACTCTGGAACGCTTTGTTTTTTCTTAGCCATACAAATCTTCCTTTCCTGATAATGAGTGTTCTTAAATTCACACCTTCTTTTTATCAGAAAGCACTAACTTAATCAAAGATACGGATTATGAAAAACAAAGAGCGAGACATCCTTGCCTCGCTCCTGCGTTGTTTCCTGCTTTTATAATGTTATGCCTGTGCTGCATCCCACTGGGCAAATGCACCACCCATTGTTCTTACCAGCTCATCCGGTCTGTTGTATTTGACCTTTGCGTAAATATCCATCGTAATTTTACTACTCTCATGCCCCGCCAGGTATTGAACCGTTTTCGGGTCCACGGACGAATGAATCAGATTCGTAATGTATGTATGCCGCAGCTGATGCGGTGTCACTTCAAAATCTAAGCTGTAAATCACTTTTCCGTTATGTGCTGCCTTTTCACCGAGGACCGGCGTAACCGTGTGCTTTACACGCTTTCCATCCTCGTAGCGATAATAGAAACGCTCCTTGACAGTTCGGGTCACAATATACTGCCAGAGCCGCTTGAACTGCGTATAGGATAACGGATCACCGTCTCTGTTCGACACTACATATTCTGACTGTGAATTAGCTTTTGTCTCTTTCAGACAGTCCGCCAGGCAAACCGGCAACGGAATATTTCGATGCGCGGCTTTCGTTTTCAGCTCATCCAGAATCACCGGTCTGTTATTTTCCGTGTGCCATGCCCTGCGTACCGTTAAATAAGGGCAATCCACATCCAGATATACAGAATCCCATTTTAGGGCAAGAATTTCTTCTCGCCGCAATCCTGCATACAGCCCTAACATGACAAATACATACGGCGGAAGTCCCTGAATGGCATCCAGCAGTCTGGCGGCCTGTTCATCCGTCAATGCAGCTTTGTCCTTCTGCGGAACGCCTCCACCTTTGGCTGTAAGGTAAATCGTTGGGTTGTTATCAATAATCTTACTTTCCTTTGCTGCACGGAAAATGGATTTATACAGGATAACCACTGACTTATATACCGAAGCGGACTTCTCGGAAACAGGAACAAGTGCAAGCTGAATGTCATCCAGTGTCACATCTGCCATCCGCATCTGTCCCAGTTCTTTTATAATGTGCCGTCTGACCTTTGAGGTATAATCTATCAGCGTGGTTGCCCTCACATGAACCGACTGCATCAAAAGCCATTTTTCACAGTAGTCTGCAACCGTCGGGGATTTCCGACAGAATGTATCGTTGTCGATCTGCTCTAATGCTCCCAACTCTTTATCATATAATTCTTCCGGTGTTCTCGCATAAAGGGCCACCAGTTTTCCATCTGCGTTCTGAACCCGCGTTCTATAATAATCTATGCCGTTAAGCGTAACTGTACCGTATTGTGGAATTGCTCTTTTTCTTTTTGCCAATTCCGTCACCTCCTAAGAATAGACTCCAGCGCTGTATCTATGTTTTATCAGACCATTATGATTTCGACAAGGATACGGACCGGCTCACACTCCAGCTCTGCGAGGTTTACGATAAGTTGCGTTCTTTTCTGCTGGCTTTGCTCTGTGGGTGCATTTTGCGATATACTCCTGAAGGCCCGCTGAAGTAAAGTACACACAGCCATTCTGCACATATTGCACATAAGAAATAAGACCATTGTTACGGGCCGCGTCCAGCGTTGCAATGCTGATACCTAAAATTTCTGCTGCTTCTTTTCGTGTAATAAGTTTTTCCATAAAGCATATTTCCTCCAATCTGTCAAGTTTGTCATCGTGTTTGTTCAAAGCCACATGAATACGCTGGCAGCCGAAACTGCCAGCGCATGGTATCTGATTTTGAACAGGAAGCTGCAAACGCTTCCTATTTATATAACTCAGCTTTCATCACATTTGCCACGCCCCCTGACGATGGGAACACAACAGGTCTCCGCTGGCGCGGATGTCATAACTCCGCAGCATCGTTC
>ENA-OPAV01001341-OPAV01001341.1-human-gut-metagenome-genome-assembly--contig:-NODE-1341-length-16881-cov-4.944610_pt1 | contig 16881 bp, 9 predicted proteins | sample MGYA00241056_ERZ501428 | MGnify/ENA primary metagenome ERZ501428 (study PRJEB25962, sample SAMEA2042621) | human gut metagenome | biome: human gut; feature: human-associated habitat; material: faeces... | reverse complement strand
CCGCCTTGCCTTTTGAAAGGAGCAGCCATGTTCCACACCCAAACGAAAAACGGCGTCACGTTCCTCACCGCCGATACCCTGTCGGACGGCGGCGTGCTCCACGGCTTTTCCACCCGTCTCGGCGGCGTGTCCCCCGCCCCGTGGGACAGTCTGAATCTGGATGACCGCCGGGGCGACGATATCGCCAACGTGCAGGAGAACTTCCGCCGCCTGTGCGCCGCCCTGGACATGGATGTCCGCCGCGCCGTACTGAGCCGCCAGGTCCACCGGGACGATGTGCGCGTGGTGACGGCGGCGGACGCCGGCAAGGGGCTGTGGAAGCCCCAGGACTACGACAGCGCCGACGCGCTCGTCACCGATGTGCCCGGCCTGCCGCTGGTGGTGTTCTCCGCCGACTGCAATGTCATCCTGCTCCACGACCCGGTGCGCCGTGTGGTGGGCGCGGCCCACGCCGGCTGGCGGGGCACCGCCGCCGGTATCGCCGGCAGGACTGTCCGCGTCATGCGGGACACCTACGGCTGCGACCCGGCGGACATCCGGGCCGCTGTCGGCCCCGCCATCGGCCAGTGCTGCTTTGAAACGGACAGCGACGTGCCGGACGCCCTCCGGGCGGCGCTGGGCACGGAGACCGGGCCTTACATGGCGTGGAACGGCCGCAAATGGCACATCGACCTGAAGGCCGTCAATGCCCTGTGGCTGCAAAAGGCCGGCGTACAGCACATCGACATCTGCGCGGACTGCACCTGCTGCCGCACCGACCTGTACTGGAGCCACCGCAGGACCGGCCTGCAGCGGGGCGAGCAGGCGGCCCTCATTGCCCTGCGGGAGGTGACGCCATGACCCGCGTCCCCCACGCCGCGAACCGCGGCGCGCTGAAGCGGCTGCTGGCCTGTCTGCTGCTGGCGGCGCTGGCTGTCTCCGTCCCCGGCTGCACCAGCTGGGAGGAGACGGACGACCCGCTGGGAGAGCTGTCCCAGTTTTACAGCAAGGAAAACGAGGCCCCGGAGCCGGAGCCGCTGACCACCTTCACCCTGCCCTACTTCGCCAACGAGAGCCTGGACCCCATCACCGCCGGTGAAACGGTGCAGGCGGCGGTGGGCGCACTGCTGTATGAAAAGCTTTTCCAGCTGGACGAGCACTTTGCTCTCCAGCCCGTGCTGGCCCAGAGCTGCACCTACGACGCGGCGGAGCGCACCTATACCCTGACGCTGCGCGGCGGCGTCACCTTCTCCGACGGCTCGCCCCTCACCGCCCGTGATGTGTCGGCCTCGCTGGAGCGGGCGCGGCAGTCCCAGCGCTACGCCGCCCGGCTGGCGGAGGTATCCTCCATCCGGGTGCAGGGCGACACGGTGCTCATCGCCATGAGCACCGACCTCGCCACGCTGGCATGGCGGCTGGACATCCCCATCGTCAAGGCCGGCACGGAGGACCGCACCGCCCCGGTGGGCACCGGCCCCTATGTGTTCGGCAAGTCCGACAGCGGCGCGTATCTGGAGCGGAACACCAACTGGTGGCAGGAAAAGTCCCTGCCGCTGCAGCGCATCGAGCTGCAGCACTGCAAGGACCGGGACACCATGCTCTACGCCTTCTCCTCCCGGGAGCTGCAGCTGCTGCCGCTGGATCTCACCGCCACCGGCGCCTCCGGCGTATCCGGCAGCGGCGACTATACCGACGCCCCCACCACGGTCATGCAGTTCCTGGGCTTCAACACCCGCCGCGCCCCCTTTGACGACGCCGCCCTGCGGCAGGCCGTCAGCACCGCCGTGGACCGGCCGGGGCTGGTGGACTCCTGCCTGCTGGGCCACGGCAGCGCCGCCCAGCTCCCCGTCTCCCCCGCCAGCGACTGGTATCCCGCCGCGCTGGAGACGGCTTACAGCGCTGTTTCTCTCTACCAGCTGACGCAGAGCACCGATGACGCCGGTGAAGATACCGCGCTCACCGGCGCGGACACAGCCGGCCGGTATGCCGGTACGGCGGTGACGCTGCTGGTCAATGAGGAGAACTCCTTCAAGACCGCCGCCGCCTGGGAGATCGCCGATTCCCTCAGCCGCGCCGGTCTGACCGTCACGGTGGAGGCCGTTCCCTGGGAGACGTATCTCCAGCGCCTGCAGGACGGCAGCTTCGACCTGTACTACGGCGAGTGCCGCCTCACGGCGGACTGGGATGTTCTGGAGCTTGTCGGCACGGAGGGCAGCCTGAACTACGGCGGCTTTTCCGACGAAAAGACGGACACCCTGCTGGCCGCCTGCCGCACGGCGGACGAGAGCCGGCGCAGCGCCGCGCTGACCTCCCTGTGGGAGGATCTGCTGGCCAAGACGCCTATCGCTCCCCTGTGCTTCAAGTCCGATTCCGTGGTGACCACCACCGGTCTGGTGGAGGGGCTGTCGGCCACGGAGACAGACCCCTTTTTCTCGCTGGCGCAGTGGACCGTCCATCTGGACGACCCCGCCAAGACCAAGTGACGATGCAATTTCCATATTTTCCGGTTTAATTTCCGGTTTTTCTTCCGGATCTGCTTCATGGAGGAATGCATCATGCAATAAAAACCAGCCTCTGCCGGCCATCGGCAGAGGCTGGTTTTTTGGTCATCATGCGCAGGCTGTCATTGAGACGGCTGCCGCAGGAACAGCACGCCCAGCGTGCCGGGGCCGCAGTGGGAGGACACGGTGCAGCCGGCCTGGGTGACGAACACCTCTTTGAAGGGCGCCAGCTCCCGCACCAGCTCCGTCAGCTGCCGCAGAGTCTCCTCCGGCACCTCGCCGGAGTGGGTGATGAAGGCCCAGTCCTCCACCACCGCCTTGTCCGCCAGCCGCTCGGCAATATACTGGCGGTACACCTTTTCCATGGTGCCGCGGTACTTTTTGCAGACCGTCAGCTTTCCCTCCCGCATCTCAAGGCAGGGCTTCAGCTTCAGCATATTGGCGCCCAGCGCCGTCACGCCGCTGCATCGGCCGCCTTTCCACATATACTCCAGCGTGTCCAGCACAAAGCTGGTGTCGCTGAGGGGCGCCAGACGGCGCAGCGCTGCGGCGATGTCCGCCGCCGCCATGCCGCCGTCCCGGAGCTTGGCGCCCTGCAGCGCCAGCAGACCGCCGCCGGTGGAGAGCTGGCGGCTGTCCACCACATGGATCTGCCCCTGCTCCGCCAGCTCCTGCGCCGCCAACACCGCGTTCTGGCAGGTGCAGGACAACTCTGAGCTGATGTCGATGTGGACGATGTCGCAGCCCTCCGCCAGGATCGGGGCAAAGAACGCCTTGAACTCCTCCGGGCTGACCGCCGCGGTCTTGGGCAGGGTGCCGTTCCGGCGGTAGTCGGCGTACAGGTCCGACGAGGTGTAGTGCCCGTCGTCGGGAAAGACCCGCTCCCCGCTCTGGATGGTCAGGGGCACGGTGCGGATATGAAAGCGCTCCAGCAGCTGGGGCGTCAGGTCGCAGGTGCTGTCGTAGGTGATGCAGACAGGTCTGGGCATGGGGGTATTCCTCCTATTTTTCCTATGATGCTGACAGTATACCGGGGAAACCTCAACGCAGGCTCAAAAAATTCTCGATTTTTCGCGGCAGGTGTGATAAAATCCGAGAAAAACGCAGGGAGGGATGGATATGTTCCGCATTCTGGTGGCGGAGGACGACGACAGCGCCCGGTTTCTGATGTGTGAGGTGCTGCGGCGGGCCGGGTACGAGCCGTGCCCCGCCCGGGACGGCGTGGAGGCGCTGGAGGTGATGGAGCACTACCAGTGCGATCTGGCGGTGGTGGACATCACCATGCCCCGGATGGATGGCATCACCTTCACCCAGACGCTGCGGGAGGGGAACTGTGACCTGCCGGTGCTGATGGTGACGGCCCGCGTGACCCAGGAGGACAAGCGCCGGGGCTTCCGGGCCGGGACGGACGACTACATGGTCAAGCCCGTGGACGAGGAGGAGATGCTCTGGCGCATCGAGGCCCTGCTGCGACGGTACTGCAGCCGGGCGGACCGGCGGCTGACCGTGGGCGCCACGGTACTGGACCGCGGCTCCCTGCAGGTCATTTCCCCGCAGGGCACATGGCAGCTCACCGCCAAGGAGTTTCTGCTGCTGTACAAGCTGTTGTCCTACCCCCGGACGCTGTTCACCAAACGGCAGCTCATCGACGACATATGGGATCTGGACAGCGATGTGGACGAGCACACCGTGGAGGTCTATATCTCCCGGCTGCGGGAGAAGTTCCGGGATGACCCGGACTTTGAGCTGCGGACCATCCGGGGATTCGGCTATATGGGGATGCCCCGGGAGGACGAGCATGGCCAGAAATAAGGCAAAAAAAGAAAACCCGCCTGTCCGGCTGCTGGGCACCATGTTTCTGCTGGTGCTGGGGCTGGTGGCGGTGTATGTGGCGCTGGCGCTGGGCATCTTCACGCTGGTGCAGCGGCTGGTACATCTGGAGGACACCAGCTATACGCTGCTGTGGCCCATCCTTATCCTGTCGGTCAGCGCCATTCTGGGCGTGGTGCTGGCCGTATTCATTTTCCGGGGGTATCTGGCGCCGCTGTCCCGGCTGATGCAGGCCACGCAGTCGGTGGCGGCGGGGGATTACGCCGTGCGGGTGGAGATGCGGGGCGCCCGGGGCGAGGTGGCGGAGTACATCCGCAGCTTCAATAAAATGGCGGAGGAGCTGTCCAGCGTGGCGCTGCTGCGGATGGACTTTGTGAACACCTTTTCCCACGAATTCAAAACGCCGCTCATCTCCATCCGGGGCTTTGCCAAGCTGCTGCAGAACGACGACCTGACACCGGAGCAGCGGCAGAGCTATACGGACACCGTGGTGCAGCAGTCTGAGCGGCTGGGCGCCCTGAGCACCCATATTCTGGAGCTGGCGCAGTACGAAAACACCGAGATCGTGTCCGGCAAGACGCTGTACAGCCTGGACGAGCAGCTGCGCCGGTGCGTCCGCCAGCAGGAAAAGGGCTGGCTGCAAAAGGGTCTGACCGTGGAGGGGGATCTGGACCCGGTGGACTATTACGGCAACGAGGAGCTGGTGGAGCACATCTGGTCCAACCTCCTGTCCAACGCCATCCGGTTCACCCCCGCCGGCGGGCAGATCACCGTGGTGCTGCGGCAGGGCGAGGGGGAGATCACCGTCTCCGTCTCCGACACAGGCATCGGCATGGACGAGGAGACGCAGCGGCACATTTTCGACAAGTTCTACCGGGCCGCGCCGTATCCGGACGACCGGGGCAACGGTCTGGGCCTGTCCATCGTGCGGCGGGTGGTAAAGCTGTGCGGCGGACAGGTGGCGGTGTTCTCCCGGCCCGGGAACGGCTCCACCTTCACGGTGACGCTGCCCGCGGCGCAGGCGTGACAGCGGCATATAAAAAGGCGCGGACGGCATAACCGTCCGCGCCTTTTTATGCAGTTATCTGTCCGGACTTACTTTGCGTACTCCTCCGCCAGCTCCTTGGTAATGCGCAGGTACGTCTCGATGTCCTCCACCGTGTGGCAGTGCAGCGGGGAGACGCGGATGGCGCCGGTCAGGCCCACCGCCTCCACGATACGCTTGGAGTACACGCTGCTGTTCACCCGCTCGAACACGGTGACGCCGCGCTTCTGGTACTCCTCCACGCATTTGGTCATGTCGATGCCGTCGATGCCCATGGCCACGATCAGGTCGCGGTTGGTCAGGTCCTCGGTGTCCACATAGACGTGTACGCCGGGGATGTGGCGCAGGCCGGCGGCCTTGTCCGTGCCCTCCAGCATGGTGTACAGCAGGGCGCGCTCCTGCAGGTGGATATGCTCCATACCGGTGAGGAACAGCCTGCGGCGATCCTCCTCCTTGGTAAAGTGGCTGCCCAGCCAGCACACATAATCCACCACGGCGCTCATGGCCGCAAAGTTGCCCGGCGTGGGGGAACCCAGCTCCCAGATCTCCTCCGGACGCTGCAGCACCTTACGGTGGGGCAGCTTTGCCACGCGGTCGGAGACGTAGCCATAGCCCATGCCGCGGGTGCCGAAGAACTTGTAGGGCGCAAAGTTCACGCCGTCGAAGCCCAGCTTCTCCACGTCCATGGGAGCGTGGGGCGCGTGCTGCACCGCATCGGTGACGATGTAGATGTCGGGATTGATCTCACGGGCGGCGCGGACGATGCCCTCCATGTCCATAATGGTGCCGGTGATGTTGGAGGCATACATGATGCTCAGCAGGCAGGTGTCCTTGTCCACCACGCGGCGGATCTCCTCCACGTCGATGCCGCCGGTGCTGGGGTTGGCCTGGGCCACGCGGAACTCCTTGCCGGTCTTCTGGCAGTAGTACTTCACGGCGTCAAAGGCGGAGGGGTGCTCCAGCACGGAGGTGACGGCGTTGGTGCCGGGGCAGTTCTCCATGATGGCGCCCACCATCTGGAACATGCACTGGGAGGCGGTCATTTCCGTCAGCAGCGCGCCGCCGGAGGCGCCGAAGATCACATGCATCACGTCATCGATGCCCCGCAGCTGGATGCGCTTGAGCTCCTTGGAGCGGGCGTGGACACGCTCAGGGCAGTCGGGGAAGGCCTGGTATTTGGCCTGCTCCTCCACGGACGCCTTCAGGCGCAGGGAGCCGCCGGAGTTTTCGAAAAACAGGCGCGTGCCAAACTCGGGGTCGGCATCCACATAGCAGAAACGCTCCTTGATCTCCGCAGACAGCGCGGGATCGAACAGCAGACCATGCTCATAGTTTTCCATAGAGATCTCCTTTTTCATTCTATCTGTACAGATTTGCTCTTACTTGGCGGCCTGGGGCTTGTCAAAGCGGCGGCCCACGCCGGTGATGGCGCTGAGGGTGAACAGGATGATCAGCATGATGCTCTGGAAGTTGTAGGGGATGAAATCCAGGAAGGAGAAGGACTCACCCACCACACCGCTGGCGATGGCCAGGCTCACCGCGTTCAGGCACACGGGGTTGTAGGGGACCAGGCCGGCGAAGCCGGTGCTGATGCCGTCCATCAGGTTGGAGCCGCGGGTGCGCTCGATGTTGTGGACCTCCAGCAGCTTGCGGACCAGCGGGCCGACGAACAGGATGGTGATGGACGCCGCGCCGATGGCCACGCTGCCCACGAAGCAGATCAGGATGGTGACCAGCTCCGCCTGGCGCGGGGTCTTGCTGGCGTTGTGCAGCTTGCCCAGCATGATGTCGAACACACCGCTGCGGGTGAGCATCTCCAGCAGGGCGAACATGAAGAAGCTGAAGCAGATGACGTTCAGCATACCGGTGAGGCCGGCGCCGATGGGGCCGGAGGCGTCCACCAGCTTGGCAGGCTCGATAAAGCCGAACACCAGGCACAGGACGAAGCCCACCAGGTCGCAGACGATCAGGGTGCCGATGAGGTTCCAGCCCTTGAGCATCAGGATGATCATGATGACGGGGATCACCAGCATGATCAGGGTCTTTGCGTAGGAAGCGTCCACCAGTTCCGGCAGCGTTACCGCCTCGGAGGTGCGGAAGCCGATGACCACGAACAGAACGGCGGACACCACACCGGCGATGAGGGAGTAAGGAAGGCGGGTGCGCACCACATCGCGGACCTCAGCGCCCTGGGTCAGGGCAGATGCGATGGTGGTATCGGAAATGGGGGCCAGGTTATCGCCGAAGATGGCGCCGCTGACGATGGCGCCCACCACAACAGCGGGGTTGGCACCCACGGTGGTGGCCACGGGCAGCAGCACCGGCAGCACAGCCACGATGGCGCCGTTGGAGGTGCCGCAGGCCGTGGAGATCAGGGCGCAGATGATGAAGCCCACCAGCGGGAGGAAGCCGGCGCTGAGGCCCAGCTCCGTCACCAGCCAGGTCAGACCCTGGATGAGGCCGCTCTGGCGCAGCTCCTGAGACAGGATGCCGGCCAGCAGGAAGGCAAAAATAATGACGCACAGGGTATCGTTCTTCAGGCCGTTGACCACAGCCTGCTCGAACTCCTTCTTATCCTTGGCCAGCAGGAAGGCCACGCACAGTCCGGCGAAGCCGGCCATGCAGAACAGGACCAAAGAAACCTTCTGCAGGGCCGCAATGGTGATCATCAGGGCCATGAACACCAGCAGCGGCAGGCATGCGCCGAAGGTGCCGCCGTAGAACTGCATCTTCTTTTGATTTTCCATTTCTCATCTTCTCCTTTTTTGTATGATCCCCACCGGAGAGCCGAGGGGGTAACGGCTGCGGCAGGTTTGTTCACATCTTATTCACAGAGAGGAGAAAGTCAATAGCTTTTCCCATATTTTTGTTGTTGCTATTGCAATTTCTACAAAACATACAGTATAATGTTGTTGCCGCAACAACATATATTGCAGTCATTATGACAGAAGGGGGCCTATCCCATGAGCACCAGCCTGCAGCAGCGCATCCAGAATGCCGACCTGACCCGCACCGAAAAGCGCATCGCCGACTATTTTCTCAGCCACAGCGGCGCACTGTATTTCATGACCGCCAAGGACATCGCGCAGGAGCTGGATGTCTCCGACACGTCCATCATACGGCTGTGCCGCACCCTGGGCTACCGGGGCTTCCGGGAGCTGCAGGAGAGCCTGCGGACGGAGCTGGCGCAGGTCATCGAGCACGGCAGCTATGTCATCCCCCAGCAGAATATCCCCAACAAGCTGGAGCAGTACCAGAACTGCAGCACCTTCCAGTGGCTGCAGATGGCGCTGGAAAGCCTGCAGGAGACGTACCGGAAGAACGAGCCGGAAAAGTTCATGCGCATCGCCCAGCTCCTTTTGCAGAGCGAGCATGTGTTCATATCCGGTTTTCGCGGCTTCTCCGGGCCTGCCCGCTACATGGGCGTCCTGCTGTCCCAGTACACCGATCATGTGTCGTATTTCTGCGAGGCGGACACCCGCTGCGTGGAGGGGCTGATCGACTACGGCCCGCAGGACTGCGTGGTGATCTTCGGCGCGGAGCGCTACTCCCGGATGTCCTGCGTGCTGGCACAGATGGCCCGGGACGCCCGCTGCCGCCTGGTCGCCATCACCGACAAGCTCACCGCGCCCATTGCCGCGGGGGCGGACATCGTGCTGCTGGCGGATTTTTCCAGTCCCACGGCCATCAATTCCTACCTCGGGGTAAATTTCCTCATTGAGGCCATCGCCTTCGAGGTGAGCCGCATTCTGGGCATCTACCCGCAGAAGCGGCTCTCCCGCATCGACCACTATCTCTCGGAGCTGCACCTGTACTGATCCTTGGACAGGCGGGAGCCTCTGCTGATCCGGCAGAGGCTCCCGTCTGCTGTTTCCGCGTCTGCATGACAGGGCATCTCATACTTTGGGCTGATTTACACATTTCGGAGGCTCTGGTAAAATGTAGGATACAGTGAAACCAAGTGTGCATAGTCCAAAGGAGGGCCCATGAAGAAACGAGTTCTGAGTCTGGTCATGGCGTTTGTGCTCTGCCTGTCGATGCTGCCTACGGCGGCGCTGGCGGAGGAGGTGCGGGCGGCCGCAAGCAAAGACGCAGGCAGAGAAGCTGTCTATACCGTGGACGGGGACGCCGCCGCGCCGGAGGGCGGGATCGCTCCGCTGCGCGCCGAGAAGAACGTGGTGAGTGTCACTATCAACGGCGAAACGACGGAATACAGCGATATTATCGAAGCGTTTGAGGAAACGGTGAATTTCAAAAACGTCAACGCCACTTTTAAGCTGCTGGACAATGTGGAGCTGCCGAATGATGAGAGCGGCTTTCCGGGAAGGATCGGCTTCCGAAGCAGCGGTACCTCCACGCTGGATCTGAACGGGTACACCATCACCCACGCCGACACCGGCTACGCGGACTTCAATACAGTGTCTATCCTTGACGTGGGGGGCGGAACGCTCACCATCACGGGCAAGGGCACGATCCACGGAATGTATAATACCGCCGCGGTCTCCGTGCGCGGCGGCACGCTTACCATCGACGATGGCATCACGGTCAAGGGCGAGTTTGCCTACGGCGGAAAGGAATTCTATGGCAGCCCCGTCACCGACAATACCCGTGCCATCGCGGCGAAGGGCGGCACACTGATCATCAAGGACGACACCTTCACCGCCACCAGCGGTGTGGCGCTGGAATACACCAAGGGGACGGTCCGGCTCTATGGCGGGAGCTTTAACGGCATGAACATCGCGACCAGAGATTACTTCGGTGCGATCAACGAAGGGGTAACGGTCGTCGATCTGCTGGCGCCGGGCTATACCTATCAGCACACCGACGGTTCCTCTCTGGAGGACTATTATGTCCAGAGCGTTTCGGATGTAAAGGTCGTCAAGGGCCTCACGCCCGTGCCCTATGTGGATGAGAATGGGGCCGGAGCCACGGCGACGGAGTACATCCAGATGGAGCCGGACACCACTGAATGGAACGGCGGGCTCTATGTGGTCAGAGGCAATGTGACCATCGATGACGACGTGACCGTTACCGGGACTATGCCCGGCATCATCCTCTGCGACCGCGCAAGCCTGACGGTGAACGGCGGCATTACTCTCCCCGATGGGAGCGCCGAACCGCTGACCATCTACGGACAGAGCGGCGGCACCGGAAAAATGGCCGTCACCAACAATAGCGGCGCCGCCTTTTCCTGTGGAAATCTGTCCGTGCTCCGGCTGCTGAGCGGCACGCTGACGGCAGCGGGCAAGGACGCGGCATTTTCCAACGTGACCACATGGAATCAGCAGAACGGCAACGACGAGATCAAGTGCATCGCCACCGGCAGCGACCCGGAGGTTTGGGCGGACGGGCAGAATGTGCCCTCCGTGACCCTCTCCCGCTGCACGGAGCACCAGTGGGGCTATGCGCAGCATGCAAGTGCGGAGCAGCACCTGAAAACCTGCAAGCTGTGCGGCTATAACCCCAACGGCGCAGGTGTCTATGCGAACTGCGAGTATGACACCTATTTCGGTCAGGACGAGAGCGGGCACAAACAGGCCTGTGTCTGCCACCGGACCGCGCCCGGCGCGGCGCTGACCGCGCACACCCCCACCTACTCCCCCAACGCGGACGGCGCGACCCACACCTACCGCTGCACCGACTGCGGCTTTGTCAGCGGTAAGACGGAGGGACATCGCTATACGGACGGTGTATGCAGCGTCTGCGGCTACGACTGCCCGCATGAGAGCGTCGACGCAGAGATCGGCTCGGAGACCGAGGGCGTGTGCAGAGTCTGCGGCAAGCGGATCTATGTGGCGCGGCTGGTGGTGAACGAGGGAACAAGCTACAAGACCGTTGAATACACCGAAACCGTGCGGGAGGCACTGGAACGCTATGAAAACGGGGGTCCCATCGTAACGCTGCTGTGCGACGTGGATATGGGCACGGGGGCGCTTGTGGTGACCTCCGATGTGACCGGCAAGCTGCTGGATCTGAACGGGCACACGCTGTCCGGCAGCGGCGACACCGTGTTTCAGATCTATAAGGAATACGGCTTTACCGTCAGGGACGGTACCATCGAGAACACCGGCAGCGGCGACGCCATTCAGCTGATACGCGTCAAGGCCGGCATATGGGGCTATTCTGACGGCAATCTGACACTGGAGAACGTAAACGCCACTGCCGCCACCGGCTGGGCGGTGAAGGCGGCGTATAAGGAAAACGACACGGAGGGCGAGGTCAATCCCGGCAACGGAGAGCTGTATATCAGGAGCGGCACATACAAGGGCGGCCTGAACGGCGGCGCGCTGCGTACGATACAGATCAGCGGCGGCACGTTCATCGCCAATCCGGACACCCACAGCATCATGAACCCCGGCCCGGTCACCGGCCCATCCGCTTTGCAGAAGTATCTGGCACCGGAGCACACCTACGCCGACGCAGGCGGCAATGCCATCAACTATTTTGCCTCGGGGAACCATACCCTCGGGGACAAGAAGAACTCGCTGGGCTATCACATGGATATCTGACTGAACGCGGACACGGTGACCATCACGGAGCACACCTCCCACGTCATCGACCGGGAGAGCGGCAAGTGCACCATCTGCGGCGCGCCCTGCCCCCATGTGGAGTTGAATGAAGCCGGCTTCTGCACGGCCTGCGGCGGCCGGGTGATGTTCTGCGAGGTGGAGGGTACGCTGTATCCGACCATCTACAAAGCACTGGAGGCGGTGACGAACCGGACGGATAATCCCGTCATCAAGCTGCTGGATAATTATACGAGCCACGTGACCAATATCGGCACGGCCAGCGGCTGCACGCTGGATCTCAACGGCTTCCAGATATCGACCTCGCAGGTGATCATTTATAAGGATCACGTCCTGACCATCATCGACAGTTCTGAGAAGAAGACCGGCAGCATGGGCGCGCTGTGGGTAGACGGCGGTCATGTTACCATACAGGACGGCAGCTATGCCGAGCTCATCGCTTCGTATGCAGACAGCATCAAGATCACCGGCGAGGGCACGGTGAAGGTCAGGAAGATCCGCATGCTGGGCGATTACAGCGGCTCGAACAAGAAGGTAGTGGCCGACCTGCTGGAGCCGGGCTATGCGGTCTATCTGGTGGATGAGACTACAGGGACGAAAGAGCTGGTGAACGGCTACTACAACCTGTACAATAACGGTAATTTGCAGCAGTATCTGCCCGGCCCGTACAAGGAGAGCAACCACCATTTGAAGGACGGTCAATACTACACGGTGGCGGCCCACGACCACGACTTTGCCGACAGCACCCAGACCACCTGCGCCTGCGGCAAGACCTGTACCCACGACAGCGTGGACGCCACCGGTAAGTGCGCCGAATGCGGCATGACCTTCACGGCGAAGGCGACAGACGGTGATGGCAATACCGTCTATTACGCCGACGGCGCCTACGACAACGGCAATTCCCGCTCCGGGCTGGACTTCGCGTTGGAGGCCGCTTCCAGCGGCAGCACCGTCACGGTGCTGGGCGGCAGCTCGGTCACGGGCTATCTGGACGGCGGCAAGGCGCTGACGCTGAACCTGAACGGGAAGAACGTCAGACACCTGTACGTGGGGCGGAGCAGCGGCGTGAACAGCCTGGCCGTCACAGGGGCGGGCGATATCGACAGTCTTTATGTACACAAGGACAACGTCGCAGACCTCACCGGCTGGGCGGGTAAAATGGAGCTGCTCTACGTGTACGACGGCGGCAAGGCCACGCTGGCCGGCGGTACCTTTGACAAGGTCACTCTCGGCGGCAATACCGCCGGTTCCCTGCTGGCATCCGGCCATGCGTTCCGGTACGAGGACGGCAGCTATGTGGCATATGACGCGACGGATAATCTGACAAAGACCGTCTCCGTCGTTACCTGCGGCTATGAGGGCTGGTACGGCAGCGACAGCAGCGCCGTCTGCCCCTACTGCGGTCAGACAGGCGCGATACAGGTGCCGGTGACGGTGGACGGCACGGCGCAGGATGGGTTCTATCTGACGCTGCAGGCGGCCATCGGTGAGAAAAACCGCGACACCGCCAAGGCCATCACCCTGCTGCGGAACATCTCCGGCGGCTGCACCATTGACAGTGATGTGTCCCTCGACACGAAGGGTTTCCGCATTGATGGCACACTGACCGTGAAGAACGCCACAGTGAGCTTCTCCGGCAGGGGAAGCACCGTCACCGCCGTCACCATGTCCGGCAGCGAGGCAAAATTCGAGCTTATCGAGAGAAGATCTGTCCTCCCCGAGATCGGTACGCTGACCATCACGGACGGCGCGGACTGGCGCAGCATCCTGCCCACCAGATCCGACCGCCACGGCTACAAGCTGCGCAAGGTCGGCGGCGGGTATGAGTGGAAGGACAGCGACACCGCCGATGCGAACGTTTCCTCCATGACCAATGTGTGCATCGCACGTCTGCCTATTCCCGACCCTACCTTGCGCATCAAGGTCAACGGAAAGGACACCATTGGAGCGGAGATCAACACGCCGGTGCAGCTTGTGGCAAACTGTGGAACAGGGGCAGCGCCCACCGTGACCTTCTATCTGCAGAAAAATGGCAGTGAGACCATCGTCCGGCTGACCGATGCGACCGCCAGCGGCGTGAGCTATGTCAGCACCTATGCGTTCCCCGAGGACGGCAGATACACGGTCTGGTTTGAAGCCACCCGGGACGGCTATACCGCCCGGAGCAGCAAAAGCACCCTGAATATCTCCAAGCCCCACATCCCGACGGAGGTCATCACCATGCCGCAGGCAAAGACCGATCTGGTCTACAACGGCACGGAGCAGGAGCTGCTCACCCCGGGTGTTTTGGATCCGAAGTACGGCACCTTCCTGTACGGCGCGCTGAGTGATTATTCCACAGCGATCCCCAAAGCCAGGAATGCGGGCACCTATCTTTTCGGGTGCAAGATCCTATGCAGCGACAACTATGCCGGCGTCGAGCATTTCCCCCTTATGGAGATCACCATCGCAAAGCGGATGCTGACCGTCCAGGATGTGGTGATCACGCCCAAGACCTACGACGGCACGGATGAGGCGGTATGCGGCGCCGTGACCTTCGGAAACGCGCTGGACCACGAAACGCCGGGCTATCATGTCTCCGGCGTCTACAGCGACAGCAGCGCGGGCGGCGGCAAGACCATCCAGATCACCGTGGAGCTGCGGGGCAATGCTCACCAAAACTATGTGCTCGACAACGGTGGCAGCGGTGCGAGCAGCATCACGTTCCTGAAAACCGGACTGTCCATCGCCAAAGCCGCCGCGCCCGCCGCAGCAGCCGGTGCGCTGACCATCCTCAACAATGTGGACGGGACATATACCTTCGATCTCTCCGACCTGCTGCCCGCCGCGCCCAAGGGCGAGTACGGCACCGTTACTTACGGCAATCCCCAGACGGATCTGGGTGTCGGTACCTTCGTCACCCGCGTCAACAGCGAGACCGGCGCGATGACGCTGGAGGTCTCCAATAGAAGCGGCGGTACGGAGGGCCCCATCGGCACCATCACCGTTGATGTCACAACGGACAACTACGAGACGATCCCCCTGACGGTCAATGTCAGCGCGCAGAACCGGCCGGTTCCCGCACCCGACGGCGCGGTGACGGCATCTGGCATCACCTACGGCCAGACGCTGGACGAGAGCGTCCTCACCGGCACGATGAAGGCGGGTGATACAACGGTTCCCGGCACCTTCACATGGCAGTATCCCAACGCCGTCCTGAACGCGGGCACACACTATGACGCCGCATGGACGTTCACCCCGGACGATACGGCGAAGTACGCTGAGGCCACTGGCACGGCAAAGGTCGAGGTCGACAAGGCCGTGCAGTACGGTGAGATCCGCATGGACGGCTACACCTACGGCGAGACGCCCGGCACGCCGTCCCTGATCAGGCAGACCGGCGACCCGAACGCCCCCGTGACCTACTATTATGCCGGCGTTGGCAGCGGTGCGGTGCAGGAGTGGGACATCAGCGCCCCGCCCCGGCTGAACGCCGGTACCTACCTGATGTTTGCACGGATCGGCGCGACAGCGAACTACTACGAATATAACGTCGTGTACTGCGAATTCGTGGTGGCGCAGGCCACACCGGACTACACCGTTCCCTCCGATCTGCAGGCGGCCTACGGCCAGACGCTGGCGGCCGTGACGCTGCCTGACGGCTGGAGCTGGATGGACAGCACCCTCTCCGTGGGCAATGTCTCCTTCTCCCCCAACACCTTCAAGGCGCGGTTCACCCCCGCCGACGCCGATAACTACGCGGCGGTGCAGAATATCGACGTTCCCGTGACGGTGTACAAGGCGGAGGGGGGCAGTCTCAAGACGGAGACGCTGACGCAGGCGTATGCCAATACCGGCGAACACACCTACACGCCGGACTGGTCCGGACTTCCCTCCGGGCAGACCTGGACGTACAGCAGTGCGTACAGCGTCAGCAGCGGCTCGACCGCCGCGCTCACCACCAACCGCGTTTCCGCAGACGGGAAGCTGACCTACGCCATCGCCGGCGGCAAGGCGGGCGACACCGTCACCATCACCCTCAAGGCGCAGTGCGGCAACTACGAGGACTTCACCACTACGCTGCGGGTCATACTGGTGGAAAAGAGTGACCAGGCGGCGGTGCGGGTCACCGGCGGCACCACCGTGGTCTACGGCCAGACGCTGCAGCTGGGCTTCTCCGGCGGCAGCGGCACCGGCAAGGTGAGCTACACCGTGGTCAACGGCACCGGCGAGGCCACCATCGACGCCAACGGTCTGCTGACGCCCGTCAAGGTCGGCTCCGTCACCGTGACGGTCACCAAGGAGGGCGACAGCGACTACAACGCCGCCGCCAGCGCCCCCGTGGAGATCACCATCACCAAGGCCACGCCCACCGGCGAGCCCAAGTACACCGAGATCAAGACCGGCGGCAAGACGCTGGACGACGCGGCGCTGACGCTGATCGGCAGCACCATCTCCCTGAACAACGGCGAGACGGTCTCCCTTGCGGACGGCAAGCTGGAGTGGATCGACGAGGAGGGCAACGTGCTGTCCGGCAGCACCCGCGTGGAGGCCAACAAGACCTACAAGTGGCGGTTCACGCCCACCAATGCCAACTACACCGTGCTGGAGGGCGAAACGCAGCTGTACAGCGACTCCTCCAGCGGCGACCGCTACACCCGCTCTACCGTCCAGGTCACGGTGAGCGGGAACGGCACTGTCTCTCCCTCCGGCTGGGTCCGCGTCCGGGAGGGACTGGATCAGACCTTCACCATCACCCCGGACCAGGGCTACGCCGTGGCCAAGGTGCTGGTGGACGGCAGGAGCGTGGGCGCGGTAACATCCTACACCCTCCGCGATGTTACGGAGGACCACACCATCCAGGTCATCTTCATGAAGGCCAACGGAAACCCCCAGACCGGTGTGGACGCGGCACAGAGCACCGTTGGCAGCGGGAGATAACACCATGAAAAAACGCACCCGGTTTCTGACCGGAACCCTGATCGCCCTTCTGCTACTGGGCACGGCGGCCACCGCGGCC
>ENA-OPAV01001336-OPAV01001336.1-human-gut-metagenome-genome-assembly--contig:-NODE-1336-length-16934-cov-4.423248_pt1 | contig 16934 bp, 13 predicted proteins | sample MGYA00241056_ERZ501428 | MGnify/ENA primary metagenome ERZ501428 (study PRJEB25962, sample SAMEA2042621) | human gut metagenome | biome: human gut; feature: human-associated habitat; material: faeces... | reverse complement strand
GTTGTGGCAGGCAACGAAGTCAGCCTTGTTGATGTAGTAAGGAGAACGGATCGGCTTGTCTCCAAAACGCAGATGCGAAACGGTTACGCCGCCGGTCTTCTTGGAGTCGTACTGGAAGTACGCCTGTACATACTTGTCGGTATGGTCGCCGATGATCTTGATGGAGTTCTTGTTGGCGCCCACGGTACCGTCGCCGCCCAGGCCCCAGAACTTGCACTCGATGGTGCCGGCCGCAGCGGTGTTGGGACAGTTCTTATCCTCGGGCAGGGAGATGTTGGTGACATCGTCCACGATGCCGATGGTGAACTGGCGCTTCATCTCGTCCTTCTTCAGCTCGCTGTACACGGCGAACACGGAGGCGGGAGGCGTATCCTTGCTGCCCAGGCCGTAGCGGCCGCCGATGACCTGCACGTCGTTCATGCCGGCGTTGGCCAGCGCGGTGACGACATCCTGATACAGAGGCTCGCCCTGTGCGCCCGGCTCCTTGGTACGGTCCAGCACGGCGATCTTCTTGGCGGTGGCGGGAATGGCCTCCACCAGCTTCTCGGGGGCGAACGGACGGTACAGACGCACCTTCACCAGACCCACCTTCTCGCCGTGGGCGTTCAGATAGTCGATGACCTCCTCCGCCACATCGCAGATGGAGCCCATGGCCACGATGACGCGGTCCGCATCGGCAGCGCCGTAGTAGTTGAACAGCTTGTAGTCGGTGCCCAGCTTGGCGTTGATCTTGTCCATGTACTTCTCCACCACGGCGGGCAGCTCTGCATAGTACTTGTTGCAGGCCTCGCGGTGCTGGAAGAAGATGTCGCCGTTCTCATGGCTGCCGCGCATATGGGGATGCTCGGGGTTCAGGGCGTGGCGGCGGAACTCGGCCACGGCGTCCATGTCGCACATGTCCTTCAGATCCTCGTAATCCCACACGGCGATCTTCTGGATCTCATGGCTGGTGCGGAAGCCGTCGAAGAAGTTGATGAAAGGCACCTTGCCGGTAAGGGCGGCCAGATGGGCCACGGGGCTCAGGTCCATGACCTCCTGCACGTTGCCCTCGCACAGCATGGCGAAGCCGGTCTGGCGGCAGGCCATGACATCGGAGTGATCGCCGAAGATGTTCAGGGCGTGGGTGGACACGGTACGGGCGGAAACGTGGAACACGCAGGGCAGCTGCTCCGCCGCGATCTTGTACATGTTGGGGATCATCAGCAGCAGGCCCTGAGACGCGGTGTAGGTGGTGGTCAGCGCGCCTGCGCCCAGCGAGCCGTGGACAGCGCCGGCGGCACCGGCCTCAGACTGCATCTCCACCACCTTGACCTTGGTGCCGAAGATGTTCTTCTGGCCGTTGGCGCTCCACTGGTCGACAAAGTCGGCCATGGGGCTGGACGGCGTGATGGGGTAGATGGCAGCAACCTCAGAAAACGCATAGGAAACATGCGCTGCGGCGTTATTGCCATCCATGGATTTCATTTTTCTTACCATAACGTGCCTCCTTAAATAAAATGTACTTCTCAAAAGTCCTTCCGCGCCGCGGTATGCACAGGCGAAAGCGCTCCCTCCCCCGCCCTTTTCCCGCGGCCGGAGAGAAAGCTCATGCGAAAGACGCCGCTGCAGGGCGACTTTCCCTTTGGTATTGTTGATAGTAGCACAAACATTTCCCGCTGTAAACCGGATTTTTGTGATTTCCACTATTATGAAACTTTTTTAGCGCCATGCACAAAAATTCTCACGCACAGCTCCCCGGAAAGTGTCGTTCCGCGCAAAATCCGTCCCGGTTTTTTGAAAAAACCGCTGTTCACCGCCTGCATTTTATGGTAAGATGAACGGTGAACGACAAATTGGAAGGGGGATGACTGCCCATGGTGGTCACTGTGCGTTCTCTGGGCCTCACCGGCATCCGCGGCTATGAGGTGACGGTGGAGTGCTTCCTCTCCGGCGGACTGCCCGCCTTTGACGTGGTGGGCCTGCCGGATGCCGCCGTCAAGGAATCGCGGGAGCGTGTCCGCGCCGCCGTGAAGAACTGCGGCGCCAAATTTCCCGTCAGCCGCATCACCGTGAATCTGGCCCCCGCCCGGGTCCGCAAGGAGGGCACGCTGTACGACCTGCCCATCCTGCTGGGCATCCTGGCGGCGGCGGAGGAGCTGAAGCCCCTGCCGGAGGACGCCGCCTTTCTGGGCGAGCTGAGTCTCACCGGCGCCCTGCGCCCCGTCACCGGCGTGCTGCCCATGGCGCTGTGCGCCGCCCGGCTGGGCATCAGGACGCTGTACGTCCCGGTACAGAACGCCGCCGAGGCCACGCTGGCCGACGGCCTCACCGTCTACGGCGTGGAGAACGTGTCCCAGCTCATCGCCCACCTGAACGGCGACGCGCCCATGACTCCCGCGGCGCGCTGGCAGCCGGAGCCGTCCCGCCGTCCCATGCCGGACTTTGCCGATGTCATGGGGCAGGAGAACGTGAAGCGCGGGCTGGAGATCGCCGCCGCCGGCGGCCACAACGTGCTGCTCATCGGCTCTCCCGGCGCGGGCAAGTCCATGCTGGCCCGGCGCATCCCCTCCATTCTGCCCGATATGACCCGCACCGAATCCCTCCAGACCACGGAAATCTACTCCGTGGCCGGGATGACCGACCCGGCCCACCCGCTGGTGGATACCCGGCCGTTCCGCAGCCCCCACCACACGGCCTCCACCGTGTCGCTGGCCGGCGGCGGCGGATCGCCCCGCCCCGGCGAGATCTCCCTGTCCCACAACGGCGTGCTGTTTCTGGACGAGCTGCCGGAGTTCGACAAGTCGGCGCTGGAGACGCTGCGCCAGCCGCTGGAGGACGGCTTCGTTACCATCACCCGTGCCGCCGGAACGCTGACGCTGCCCAGCCGCTTCATGCTGGTGTGCGCCATGAACCCCTGCAAATGCGGGTGGTACGGCCACCCCTCCGGACGCTGCACCTGCTCGGAAAGCCAGGTGGAGCAGTACATGCGCCGCATCTCCGGCCCGCTGCTGGACCGCATCGACATGTACATCGAGGTGCCCTCCGTGGAGTATGAGGCCATGCGCCGCAGGGAGCAGCCCGAGTCCTCCGCCGTCATCCGCCGGCGGGTCAACGCCGCCCGGGAGGTGCAGAAGCAGCGCTTCGCCGGCACGGAGGTATCCTGCAACGCCTATATGACCCCCGCCATGATCGGGACGTTCTGCCGGCTGGACGATGCCGGTGAACGGCTGATGCAGAGTGCCTTTGACCGTCTGGGCCTTACCGGCCGCAGCCACGACCGCATACTGCGCATGGCCCGCACCATCGCCGATCTGGAGGGCAGCGGGGACATCGAGGCCCCCCATCTGGCGGAGGCCATCCAGTACCGCAGCAGCAGTATTTTGAAGTAAGGAGAAACCGCACCATGCACGAGATCATCCTCTGCAAGCTGGGCGAGGTCGTTCTGAAGGGACTGAACCGCCGCAGCTTTGAAATGAAGCTCATGAGCAACATCCGCCGCCGCACCCAGCGGTTCGGCAAGTTCAGGATCTACTCCCGCCAGTCCACCATCTATGTGGAGCCAGCGGAGGACACCTGCGACATCGCCGGGGCCTACGCCGCCTGCAAGCAGGTGTTCGGCATCATCGCCATCACCCGGGCCCTGCCCTGCGAGAAGTCCAAGGAGGCCATTTTCGACACCACCAAGACGTACCTGGCCGACGCCCTCACTGCCGCCAAAAGCTTCAAGGTGGAGAGCAGGCGGGCCGACAAGACGTTCCCCATGGGCAGCATCCAGCTGAGCCAGTGGGTGGGCGGCGCGCTGCACGACGCCTTCCCCCACCTGACGGTGGATGTCCACCATCCGGAGCTGACGGTGTATGTAGAGGTCCGGGAGGACGCGGCCTACGTCCACGGCCCGGCGGAGGCCGCTGCCGGCGGCCTGCCCCTGGGGATGGGCGGCCACGCGGTGAGCCTGCTGTCCGGCGGCATCGACAGCCCCGTGTCCAGCTACATGATCGCCAAGCGCGGCGTCCAGCTGGAGATGATCCACTTCGCCTCCCCTCCCTACACCAGTGAGCTGGCCCGGGAGAAGGTGCTGCGTCTGGCCCAGGAGCTGACGCCGTGGTGCGGCCGTCTGGCGGTGTTCATCATCCCCTTCACCGAAATTCAGGAGGAGATCCGCCGCAAGTGCCCGGAGGATCACTTTACCCTCATCATGCGCCGCTTCATGATGCGCCTTGCCGACCAGCTGGCCCGTGAGCTGCGCTGCCGCGCCCTTGTCACCGGCGAGAATCTGGGACAGGTGGCCAGTCAGACCATGCAGGCTCTGGCCGTCAGTGAGGATGTCACCACCATGCCGGTGCTGCGCCCCCTCATCGGCCTTGACAAGGAGGAGATCGTGAAGATCGCCCGCAAGATCGGCACCTTCGACACCTCCATCCTGCCCTACGAGGACTGCTGCACCGTGTTCACCCCCCGGCACCCCAAGACGAAGCCCAGCGTGGAGGAGACCCGGGAGTACGAGGCCGCGCTGGACGTAGAGGGCCTGTGCCAGCGGGCCATGGCGAACCGCGAGATGATCCGCGTCAAGCCCCAGTTCTGAGGAGGCGTATCCCATGCCCCGTACTGCGGAGATCATTGCCGTGGGCAGCGAGCTGCTGTCCGGCGGCGTCACCAATACCAATGCCCGGTTCCTGTCGGAGCTGCTGACCGCCGCCGGCGTGGACGTGCTGTACCACACCGCCGTGGGCGACGATGCGCCCCGGCTGGAGGCCGCCGTCAACACCGCCAGACGCCGCGCGGAGCTGCTGGTGTTCACCGGCGGGCTGGGCCCCACCTACGACGACATGACGAAAACGGCGGTGTGCGCCGCGCTGGACACGCCGCTGGTGTTCCACCCGGAGGTGGTGGAGGAGATGCAGCACTACTTCGACACCGTGTTCCGCCGGGAGATGCCCGCCTGCAACCTGCAGCAGGCCTATCTGCCGGCGGGCTGCACCGTGTTCCACAACCCGGTGGGCACCGCCCCCGGCTGCGCCTTTTCCGCCGGCGGCATCACCGCCGTGCTGCTGCCCGGCGTCCCCTCGGAGTGCCGGTATATGGCGGAGCACTGCCTGCTGCCCTATCTGGAGCGGCTGCACGGACAGGTCATCCGCGCCCACGACCTGCGGATCTTCGGCCTGACGGAGCCGCAGGTGCAGGAGCTTCTGGGCGATCTGCTCCATCAGGAGGACGATCTGACGCTGGCGCCCTACGCCGGCAGCGGCGAGGTGTCGCTGCACCTGTCCGCCCGGGCCGCCGATGCTGCGGCCTGCGAGGCCCGGATGGCCCCGCTGCTGGCGGAGGGGCGGCAGCGGCGTGGACATATCCGGTCTGGAGGAGGCGGTGTTCCGCCTCTGCCGGGAAAAGCACCTGACTCTCTCCGCCGCCGAGAGCTGCACCGGCGGCCTTATCGCCAAGCGCCTGACGGATCTTCCCGGCGCGTCCCAGGTCTTTCTGGGCGGCGTCGTCAGCTACACCAACGGCGTAAAGCAGCACGCGCTGGGCGTCCCCGTCTCCCTGCTGGAAGCTTACGGCGCCGTGTCCGCCCCCGTGGCCCGCGCCATGGCCGTGGGCGTCCGGGTGCTCACCGGCTCCGACCTGGCCCTGTCCGTCACCGGACTGGCCGGCCCCGACGGCGATGACCGGGGCAACCCCGTGGGCACCGTGTTCACGGCGCTGTCCGCGCCGGAGGGCACCTTCGTCCGCCGGTTCAGCCTGGGCGGCGGCCGGGAGCGCATCCGCACCCTGTCCGCCCACCACGCTCTGGACCTGCTGCGCCGCTATCTCACCAATCAAATGACAGAAGGAGAATGACCCATGGCCAAGAACAACTACCGCATGAACGTGAACCAGTACGCCAACCAGGAGGAGAACATCCGCAAGGCGAAGGGCAACCCCAACAAGAACGTGCATCACAAGAAGAAAAACAGCAACTACGGCGGCTACACCGCCGGCAATTACATGGCCCAGAAGATCATGGACAAGGCCAGCCAGCAGGAGCGCGTCAAGCTGCCCACCTGGCTGAAGGTCTGGCTGGGCGTGCTGTTCGCCGGCATCATCGTGGTGCTGATCCTGCGCCTGACGGTGTACAAGGACAGCATCCTCCTCAACAGCCTGTCGTCCCTGCTGCTGGGCATCGCCTGCCTGTCCCTGTTCTATATCCGCCGCTTCAAGCACACCAAAAAGGACAGCGGCCTGTACAAGGCCGTCACCGTGATCCTGACCCTCTGCGGCGTCGTCTACACGTTCATGGGCGCGGTGGGTCTGCTGACGCTGGCCGGTATCCTGTAAAAAATCGGGTTTTTCGGCAAAATTGCCATTGACAAGGGCAGTTTTTGTGAGTATAGTAGCGTTATCTCAAGGAAACACCGTACAACTGCGATGATGGAGACGCGCCCCGCCTCCCTGCCGCGCAAAGAGAGCCGCCGTTTGGTGCAAGGCGGACGGGCAGCCGGTCTGGGGTATCACTCCTGAGCATCCGCCTGATGGCCTTCCGGCCGGTAAGCGCGGACGGCGGCGGGCCGTTATCTCCCCGTACCCACGGCTGGTGGGACTGAGCGGCCGCGATCACGCGGCAACGAGAGTGGTACCGCAGAGGATGCTTTCACGCGCCTTTGTCTCTTAGGAGGCAAAGGCGCTTTTTATTTTGTCATCTTACCATCGATTGACAAGGGCAAATACGCCTGTCAGCGCGTCTTTTCGGCGCTTTTTACCCTTTTCGCCTTGGCTTGCGCCAGCAAGCCTGCGTCTCAAAAGCCAAAAATCCCTCGAACATCCATCGCTGGCAGGTGCGAACAGTTTTGTCGGAGCAGAAATGTGTCCAGCCAAGGAAAGGCCCGCAGAGAATACTTGCCGTATTGTCAAGGGGCTTGACGCAGTATGGGCGCATTTCTGCCCGCCAAAACCGTGTTTGCCCTTGTCAATCGATGGTAAAAATTCAGATAAAGGAGAAGCAACATGGAGTACAAAAAGACACTGAATATGCCCAAGAGCGGCTTTCCCATGCGGGCCGGCCTGCCCAAGCGCGAGCCGGACATGCTGAAGCACTGGGAGGAGATCGACCTCTACAACGAGCTTCTGAAGAAGAACGAGGGCAAGCCCCTGTTCTCCCTGCATGACGGCCCTCCGTTCTCCAACGGCGCGCTGCACATGGGCCACGCCCTCAACAAGTCCCTGAAGGACTTCATCACCCGTATGTATGCCATGCGGGGCTACTACACCCCCTATATCCCCGGCTGGGACAACCACGGCATGCCCATCGAGTCCGCCATCATCAAGCAGAACAAGCTGAACCACAAGGCCATGAGCGTGGCGGACTTCCGCACCGCCTGCCACGAGTTCGCCGACCACTATATCGACGTCCAGCGCGAGGGCTTCAAGCGCATGGGCGTGGTGGGCGACTGGGAACACCCCTACAAGACCATGGACCCCGGCTTCGAGGCTCAGGAGGTCCGGGTGTTCGGCAGCATGTACCGCAACGGCCACATCTATAAGGGCCTGAAGCCCGTGTACTGGTGCCCCCACGACGAGACGGCGCTGGCCGAGGCGGAGATCGAGTACAAGGACGACCCCTGCACCACCGTCTACGTCAAGTTCCCCATGCACGATGACCTGGGCAAGCTGCCCCATCTGGACCACAGCAAGCTGTACTTCGTGATCTGGACCACCACCGTCTGGACGCTGCCCGGCAACCTGGCCATCGCCCTGCACCCCGACGAGAGCTACGCCATCGTCAAACCCGATTACAGCGACGAGATGTATATCATGGCCGAGGCGCTGGCCGAAAAGGTCATGGGCATCGGCGGCTTCACCGGCTACTCCATCGTGGAGACCCACCCCGGCTCCTTCTTCGAGAACATGCTGGCCGACCATCCCTTCCTGCCCAAGACCTCCCGTCTGGTGCTGGCGGACTACGTCACCATGGACTCCGGTACCGGCTGCGTCCACACCGCCCCCGGCTTCGGCGCCGACGACTATGTCACCTGCAAGCGCTACGGCATGGATATGGTGGTGCCCGTGGACGATCAGGGCAAGCACACCGCCTACGCCGGCAAGTACGAGGGCATGACCACCGACGAGTCCAACCCCGTAATCCTGCAGGATATGAAGGACAACGGTTCCCTGTTCGCCAGCGAGGACATCGTCCACAGCTACCCCCACTGCTGGCGCTGCAAGCAGCCCATCATCTTCCGCGCCACCCCCCAGTGGTTCTGCTCCGTGGACTCCTTCAAGGATGACGCCATCGCCGCCTGCGAGGATGTGCGCTGGGTGCCCTCCTGGGGCAAGGACCGCATGCGCTCCATGATCCTGGAGCGCACCGACTGGTGCATCAGCCGCCAGCGCCGCTGGGGCCTGCCCATCCCCGTGTTCTACTGCAAGGACTGCGGCAAGCCCGTCTGCACCGAGGAGAGCATCGAGGCCGTGGCGGAGCTGTTCGAGAAGAAGGGCTCCAACGCCTGGTTCGACATGGACGCCGCCGACATCCTGCCCAAGGGCTTCACCTGCCCCCACTGCGGCAAGTCCGCCGGCTTCGAGAAGGAGACGGACACCCTGGACGGCTGGTTCGACTCCGGCTCCACCCACTTCGCCGCCATGGAGCGTGACCAGCACTTCTGGCCCGCCACCATGTATATCGAGGGTCTTGACCAGTATCGCGGCTGGTTCCAGTCCTCCCTGCTGGTGGCGGTAGGCGCACTGGGCCGCGGCGCTCCGTTCAAGGAGTGCGTCACCCACGGCTGGACCGTGGACGGCGAGGGCAAGGCCATGCACAAGTCTCTGGGCAACGGCATGGACCCCGCCGAGATCTTCGACAAGTACGGCGCCGACCTGCTGCGTCTGTGGGCAGGCTCTGCCGACTACCACGTGGATGTGCGTTGCTCCGACGAGATCTTCAAGCAGCTCAGTCAGAGCTATCTGAAATTCCGCAACACCTGCAAGTTCTGTCTGGACAATCTGGTGGGCTTCGACGCCGACCATCTGGTGCAGCCCGACGAGATGCTGCCGCTGGATAAGTGGGCCGTCACCCGCCTGAACACCCTCATCGAGAAGGTGTTCGCCGCCTACGACAACTACGAGTTCCATGTGGTGTCCCACATGGTCAACGACTTCTGCGTGGTGGACCTCAGCTCCTTCTACTTCGACATCATCAAGGACCGCCTGTACTGCGGCGAGGAGAACGGTCTGGAGCGCCGCAGCGCCCAGACGGCCGTCTGGATGATCCTGGACGCCATGACCCGCCTGTTCGCCCCCATCCTGGCCTTCACCTGCGACGAGGTGTGGCTGGCTATGCCTCACCGCGCCGAGGATGACGGGCGCAACGTCCTGTTCAACGAGATGGTGCAGCCCTACGCCGCCTACGCCCTCAACGAGGACGAGATGGCCCGGTGGGCCCGCATCGCCGCCCTGCGCACCGCCGTCAACGGCGCGCTGGAGCAGGCCCGCGCCGACAAGACCATCGGCAAGAGCCTGGAGGCTGAGGTGGACCTGACCGTCACCGCCGAGGACGCCTTCCTGGCGGACATGGACGCCGATGCGCTGGCCGATATCCTCATCGTCTCCCAGGTCCGGGTGGACGTGGGCGCGGAGCAGGCCGTGGCCGTCCGCCCCGCCGGCGGCGCCAAGTGCCTGCGCTGCTGGAAGGTGCTGCCCACCGTGGGCAGCGACGCCCAGCACCCCGAGCTGTGCCCCCGCTGCGCCGCCGTGGTGAAAAAGCTCCCCGTCATCGAATAAGCGCAGCGCATAACGCATAAAGCGCATAACACAACGCATAAAAGGGAGGACACGCTCCGCGTGTCCTCCCTTTTTACATCTGTTTGCTATTTCCTGCGTGGATAGGGCTTCTTTTCGTCGGTGAGAAACAGCAGATAATCCACGCTGACGTGGTAAAACTCGGCCAGACGCACCGCCAGCTCCAGCGGCAGGGCGCGCTCGTCCCGCTCATATTTGGAATACAGGGACTGGTCGCACAGCAGATATTCTGCGATGGCCTTCTGGTTGAGGTCTGCGTCCTCCCGCATGTCCCGGATACGCGTTTTCATTTGCATCACCAAGGGACATTATAGGGAGAGACACAGGTTTCTATTGCAATTTTGGACTATATGTCCTATAATAAAGAAACACAAACACCGAAGCTGTAATACATCTCCGGTGCTGCACGCAGGTCATTTCCTGCGCGGGTAGGGTTTCTTTTCGTCGGTCAGGCCCAGCAGATAGTCCACGCTGACGCCGTAAAACGCCGACAAGCGGCACAGCACGTCCACCGGGTAGTTCAGTGTACCCAGCTCGTATTGACAGTATGTATTCTGCCTGACATTCAGGTATTCCGCGATCTGCTGCTGCGTGTAACCGCCGTCCACCCGCAGGCTTCGGATATTCTCATAGCTCAGAACTTCATAACGCATTCTTATCACCCGAAATGACCATAGAATATCCTGATTCCAGATATTGCATTTTATCTTGTTTTCAGATAAACTATAGTTGGGGAGATGATACGCGGAAAAGCAGACGCTCTCACCGGGCACATACACCGCACACCCGGCGGCGTCAACAGTCCGACCCCTATTTCTCTATACGGAATCTTAACAGCACATGTCAATAGTAACAAAAAACGGTCATGCGTGCAAGGGGGCGAGGACTTGGCAGACTACAAAAAGATGTATCTGACGGCGATGGACGCCATGGAAAAGGCGGTGGAGCTTCTGACGGCGGCACAGCAGCGGTGCGAGGACATCTATGTGGAGACGGGCGGCGAGGAGACGGAGCTGTTCGTCATGGACACGGAGCGCGAGTAACAAGGCAGACGAAAAAGGGAGGACACGCAGAGCGTGTCCTCCCTTTTTTACATTCTGTTCTCCAGCCTTCGCAGCTGCGCCTGAAACTCCTCCGGCAGCGGGCAGTGCAGCTCCACCGGCTCCCCGGTGCGGGGATGGATGAACCGCAGCCCCACCGCGTGGAGACACTGGCCTGTCAGCCCCGGCACCGGCTTTTTCGCGCCGTACACCGTGTCCCCCAGAATGGGGTGGCCGATATGGGCCATGTGTACCCGGATCTGATGGGTGCGTCCCGTCTCCAGGCGGCACCGCACATGGGTCACCCCCGGATACCGGGCGATGACCTCCCAGTGGGTCACAGCGGGCCGTCCCCCGGCCACCACCGCCATCTTCTTCCGATCCGACGGGTGCCGTCCGATGGGCGCGTCCACCGTGCCGCTGTCCTCCTTCAGGTTGCCCACCACCAGACACTCATACGTCCGCGCCAGCGTGTGGTCGCTGAGCTGGGCGCTGAGCCCCAGATGGGCGGCGTCGTTTTTGGCGGCGATGATGAGGCCGCTGGTGTCCCGGTCGATGCGGTGGACGATGCCGGGGCGCTTCTCCCCGCCGATGCCGGACAGCGACGACCCGCAGTGGTGAAGCAGGGCGTTGACCAGCGTACCGTCCGGGTGTCCCGGCGCGGGATGCACCACCAGCCCCGCCGGCTTGTTCACCACGATGACATCCGCGTCCTCGTACATCACGTCCAGCGGGATATCCTGCGCCGTCAGCGCCGTGTCCCGCACCTCCGGCACGTCCACCGTCACCGCCTCGCCGCCGGTGATGCGGCAGCTCTTGACGGCGGGCTTGCCGTCCACGGATACCCGCCCCTCCTCGATGTACCGCGCCGCCTGCGAGCGGGTCAGGCCGTTGGCGCGGGAGGCCACAAAGGCGTCCAGCCGCGTCCCGGCGTCCTCCGCCTCAGCTTTCAGATGCAGCGTCATCCTTCGGCTCCTTCTTGTCGCACTTGTCGTAGAACCACAGGTAGTACACGGCGCCCAGAATGACGCCCACCACCACGAAGCAGTCCGCCAGATTGAAGATGGGATAGCTGATGAACTGCAAGTCGAACATGTCCACCACATAGCCCCGGCACACCCGGTCGATGACGTTGCCGATGCCGCCGCCCAGGACCAGCACCCCCGCCGTCACGCCCAGCGGATGCCGCACGATCTTCTTCACCAGCAGCCACGCCACCGCCAGCATCAGCACGATGGTGACGGCGGCCAGCAGGCCGGTCCTGCCGGAAAAGCTGCTCCACGCCGCGCCGGTATTGTGCAGCCGGGTCAGCTGCACCACGCCGGGCAGCAGCGGCGCGGACTGCCCCACCTCCAGATGGGACACCACCCACCACTTCAAAAGCTGGTCGCCCGCCACGCAGGCCGCCAGCGCTATGATATACCACATAGGGCACCCTCCCTTTTTGGATTCCCTCCCATCATATCCCATCTGCCCGCCGTTTGCAACTTTTATTCCGCGGCTTTCTTGTATTGCGTGCCGCCCTGTGATATAATACAGTATTCAAATATCGCCCCGTACCGACACCGGGGCAGGGAGGCCCGACTTGGACAGAAAACAGGTATTGATCCCGGAGGAGCAGACGCTCCGCCAGCGGGATTTTGAACAGAAAATAAAGGAGCTGCACGCCCAGCGGGGCAAGCCCGTCCGTGCGCTGGTGGACACCTTCGGCTGCCAGCAGAACGTGGCCGACAGCCAGCACATCATGGGCATGCTGGAGGCCATGGGCTGCACGTTCGTCACCGCGCCGGAGGACGCGGACATCGTGGTGCTGAACACCTGCGCCATCCGCGACCACGCGGAAAGGCGGGTCTACGGCACGCTGGGCGCGCTGACCCACACGAAGAAGGCCGATCCGGAGCAGATCATCTGCCTGTGCGGCTGCATGGCCCAGCGTCCGGAGGTGGCGGAGAAGGTGCGCAGATCCTACCGCCATGTGGATCTGGTGTTCGGCCCCCAGGCGCTATGGAAGTTCCCGGAGCTTTTGTATCAGGTCTACACCCGCCGGGGCCGCGTGTTCTCCGTGGAGGATGAGCACGGCGCCATTGCCGAGGGCATGCCGGTGGTGCGGGAGGGCCGCACCCGGGCGTGGGTGTCCATCATGTACGGCTGCAACAACTTCTGCTCCTACTGCATCGTCCCCTATGTGCGGGGCCGGGAGCGCAGCCGCGAGCCGGCGCGCATCCTCGAGGAGGTGCGCCAGCTGGCCGCCGAGGGGTACAAGGAGATTACCCTACTGGGGCAGAACGTCAACTCCTACGGCAAGGATCTGGATACGCCGTGGGACTTTGCCGACCTTTTAAGCGAGCTGGACAAGATCGAGGGGGACTATCTCCTCCGCTTCATGTCCTCCCAGCCCAAGGACGCCAGCTATAAGCTGTTCGACACCATGGCGCGCTGCAAGCACGTAGCCAAGCAGCTGCACCTGCCGGTGCAGTCCGGCTGCGACCGGGTGCTGCGGGCCATGAACCGGCCCTATGACCGGGCCAAATATCTGGATCTCATCACCTACGCCCGGAAGGTCATGCCCGATTTGGTGCTGACCAGCGATGTAATCATCGGCTTCCCCGGTGAGACGGAGGCCGAGGCCATGGAGACGGTGGCGCTGGTGGAGGAGGTGCGCTTCGACGCCCTGTTCACCTTCATCTTCTCCCCCCGTCCCGGCACCCCTGCCGCCAGAATGGACGACCCCGTGCCCCGCAGCGAGAAGCAGAAGTGGTTCGACCGCCTCTGCGACACGCAGAACAGGATTTCCGAGGAGATCCACGCCGGCTATGTGGGCAGCACCCTCCGCTGCCTCATCGACGGTCAGAGCGACGACAGCCGCTGGCCGCTGACGGCCCGCACCGCCGGCGGACGGCTGGTGCATCTGGTGGGCGACCCCGCCGCTGTGGGCACCTACCGCGATGTGAAGATCACCGACAGCAACACTTGGGCGCTGTTCGGCGAGCTGGTATAAATTTTCCCACGAAGGAGGCATCCCCATGGCAGAGCTGACCCCCATGATGCGTCAGTATATGGAGATCAAGGAACAGAATCCCGACTCCATCCTGTTTTTCCGTCTGGGCGACTTCTATGAGATGTTCGGCCCCGATGCCCGCACGGCGTCCCGTGAGCTGGATCTGGCCCTGACCACGCGGGACAAGGACAAGAACAAGTCCTTTGATGACAAGATCCCCATGTGCGGCATCCCCTACCACGCCTCCGACGCCTACATCGCCCGGCTCATCGCCAAGGGCTACAAGGTGGCCATCTGCGAGCAGACGGAGGATCCCGCCGCCGCCAAGGGGCTGGTGAAGCGGGACATCATCCGCGTCGTCACTCCCGGCACCGTCATCGACGAGTCCTGCCTCAGCGCCGAGCGCAGCAACTACCTGTGCGGCGTATATCTGGACGACACCGGTGCGGGCCTGTGCGCCTGCGACGTGTCCACCGGCAAGGCCCAGGCCACCGTGTTCACCGGTCCCGACCGGGTCCGCGCCCTGCTCAACGAGCTGGGACGCTTCTCCCCCGCCGAGGCGGTGATGAACGAGACGGCGTTCTTCGACGAGACGCTGCACCGGACGCTGCAGGACCGCTTCTCCTGCCACATGGAAAAGCTGCCCGCCGCCCGGTTCACCCCGGAGGACGCGGAGAAAAAGGTCCGCACCCAGTTCGGACAGGACGCGCTGGACCGCCTGCCGCGGGACAATATGACGCCCCTGCTGGCACTGGGTGGCCTGCTGGGCTACCTCTACGAGACGCAGAAGACCGACCTCAGCCATCTGGACCAGCTGACGTGGTACCGCACCGGCCAGTATATGGAGCTGGACCTCACCGCCCGCCGCAATCTGGAGCTGACGGAGACGCTGCGGGGCAAGGAGAAGCGGGGCAGCCTGCTGTGGGTGCTGGATAAGACAAAGACCGCCATGGGCGCCCGGAACCTCCGGGCGTGGCTGCAGCAGCCGCTGGTGGACGTGGCCGCCATCGACCGGCGGCTGAACGCCGTGGCGGCGCTGGCGGAGCACACCGTGGCCCGTGAGGAGCTGATACTGGCTCTCAGCGGCATCGCCGATATGGAGCGGCTCATCGGCCGGGTGGTCTATGGCTCCGCCGGCGGGCGGGATCTGGTGTCCCTGCGTGCCTCCATGGAGCGGCTGGCCGCCGTCAAGGCGCAGCTGGCCGCGTTCCCCACCGGTGCGCTGCACCAGCTGGATCAGCAGCTGGAGGATCTCAACGATCTGGCCTCCCTGATCGGCCAGACGCTGGTGGACGAGCCGCCGTTCTCCGTCCGGGAGGGCGAGATGATTCGGGACGGCTTCGACCCGGAGGTAGATCGTCTGCGGAGCATCCTCCACGGCGGCAAGAGCTTTCTGGCGCAGATGGAGGCGGAGGAGAAGGAAAAGACCGGCATCCGCACCCTGAAGATCGGCTACAACAAGGTATTCGGCTACTACATTGAGGTATCCAACTCCTTTAAGGAGCTGGTGCCTGACCACTATATCCGCAAGCAGACGCTGGTCAACGGCGAGCGCTACATCACCCAGGAGCTGAAGGATCTGGAGCACGACGTCCTCACCGCCAAGGATCGGGACGCCGCGCTGGAATACGAGCTGTTCTCCGCCCTGCGCGCCAAGCTGGCGGAGTCCGTCACCCGCGTGCAGCTGGCCGCGTCCCTTATCGCCCAGCTGGATACGCTCTGCTCCTTTGCCGCCGTGGCGGTGAAGAACAACTACTGCCGCCCCTGCGTGGACGAGTCCGGCGTCATCGAAATTCAGGCCGGACGGCATCCGGTGGTGGAGAAAATGCGCTCCGATGCCCTGTTCGTCCCCAACGACACCCTGATGGGCGCCAAGGAGGATCGGGTCAGCATCATCACCGGCCCCAACATGGCCGGTAAGTCCACCTATATGCGGCAGGTGGCGCTGATCGTGCTGATGGCGCAGGTGGGCAGCTTCGTCCCTGCCCACGATGCCCACATCGGCGTGGTGGACCGCATCTTCACCCGTATCGGCGCCAGCGACGACCTGTCCGCCGGACAGTCCACCTTTATGGTGGAGATGACGGAGGTGTCCGATATCCTCCGCACCGCCACGAAGAACAGCCTGCTCATCCTGGATGAGATCGGCCGGGGCACCTCCACGTTCGACGGCATGTCCATCGCCCGGGCAGTGCTGGAATACTGCGCCGAAAAGCTGAAGGCCAAGACGCTGTTCGCCACCCACTACCACGAGTTGACGGCGCTGGAGCAGACGCTGCCCAACGTCCGCAACTACAACATCGCCGTCCGGACACGGGGCGAGGACATCATCTTCCTGCGTAAGATCATCCCCGGCGGGGCCGACCGCAGCTACGGCATCGAGGTGGCCAAGCTGGCGGGCCTGCCGGACAGCGTGCTCAAGCGCGCCCGCGCCATTCTGGAGGAGCTGGAGAGCCAGTCCGGACGCCCCGCTCCCGCCGCCGCGCCGGACGACCAGCTGTCGCTGACCGCCATGGCCGAGAGCGAAACGGCGGACATCATCCGCCGGACGCAGGTGGACTCCCTCAGTCCGCTGGAGGCACTGAACCTGCTGTACGACCTGAAAAAACGTCTCAGCTGACGCTTCATCATGCATGCATGATGAAGCCATCATGAAGCAGACAGGAAGTCATCATGAAATTCCTCCGTGCCGTCCGGCGGACGGCACGGACACCGCCCTTGAAAGGAGGCCCTCCCCTATGCCCCAGATCCAACAGCTGCCCCCGCACCTTGCCGACCTCATTGCCGCCGGCGAGGTGGTAGAGCGTCCCGCCTCCGTGTGCAAGGAGCTTCTGGAAAACGCGCTGGACGCCGGCGCCTCCGCCATCTCGGCGGAGCTGGAGCGGGGCGGCCTGACCTATATCCGCATCACGGACAACGGCTGCGGCATCGCGCCGGAGCAGCTGCCCACCGCTTTCCTGCGCCACGCCACCAGCAAGCTCCGCCGCCCGGAGGATCTGGCCGCCATCGGCACCCTGGGCTTCCGGGGCGAGGCGCTGGCCGCCATCGCCGCCGTGCAGAAAAATACTGCTGTGCTCCTTCAGACAGGCAGTCCGGTGGTTTTGCCGTGGCTGAACGAGGTAAAGGCTGTACTGAACCTCTATCTCGCC
>ENA-OPAV01001335-OPAV01001335.1-human-gut-metagenome-genome-assembly--contig:-NODE-1335-length-16949-cov-4.204274_pt1 | contig 16949 bp, 9 predicted proteins | sample MGYA00241056_ERZ501428 | MGnify/ENA primary metagenome ERZ501428 (study PRJEB25962, sample SAMEA2042621) | human gut metagenome | biome: human gut; feature: human-associated habitat; material: faeces... | reverse complement strand
TCTGCAAATAAATCAGCGAATGTGGGGGCTTTAATCTTCATAGTCACACTTTTCGGTAGTGTGCTAATTATAGCATATCACCCACCTTTTGTGCAGAGGTTCCTTAACAATAACTAAAAATAATTTTCATCCAAACCAATTCAGTGCTATTAGTCCCCTAAAAAACTCAAATCGAGTGGTCGAAGCTCATTCCTCCGTATTACGAACCAATAATGAGAGATAACGATAATCGGAGGATACATGAGCTCGATCACAGACGTCTATAGCCCCAGGACGACTTTTCGTTGTACACGTCTTCGCGGCGCAAAGGTCGGAAGTTCCGTTTGCCAATTCTGTGCAGTCGGATGCTCCCAGTTAGGATTTTTTAAGGACGGGAAATTAATTGACGTTGAGGGTGACCCCAGAAGTGCGGTCAACGAAGGAAGACTTTGCCCCAAGGGCTCTTCCACGTATGCCTTAAACGACAACCCCTACCGAAAGGTAAAACCAATGTACCGTGCGCCCGGCTCGGATCATTGGGAAGAGGTCACTTTAGACTGGATGCTGGACACGGTGGCCAAGCGTATTTGGGACACAAGAAATAAAGGCTTTGTCGAGAAAGATCCTGCAACCGGCATCACCGTCAATAACTGCGCCAATATCGGCTTTATCGGCGGATCGGCAAACGACAATGAAGAGTGTTATCTCTTTAGAAAACTTTTCACCGGCGGTTTAGGTATTCTTCCGGTAGAAAACTCCGCTCGTTACTGCCACTCGACGACTGTTGCAGCCTTAAGCCCGACGTTCGGCTTCGGTGCCTGCACCAACCCGCCTCGTGATCTTCTCAACAGCGACTGCATCCTGATCATGGGCTCAAACATGGCTGAAGCCCATCCCTGCGCCTTCTATTGGCCGATGCAGGCTAAAAAGAAAGGCGCTGTGACCATCCACGTGGATCCCCGCTACACGCGTACGAGTGCGGCCTGCGATCATCATGGGCACATTCGTCGGGAAACGGATATTGCTTTCCTTTCTGCGGTAATCCGCTACATCCTTGAAAAGGGTTTGTGGTTCAAAGAATATGTGTTGGCCTACACCAATGCTTCGACGATCATCAATTCGAAATTCAACTTTGATGATGTCACCGGTTTATTCAACGGCTGGGATCCGGCAACCCGCTCCTACAGCAAAGAACCGGATTCTTGGGACTATGAATATGAAATGAATCCCGACGGATCGCGCGGTGCCCCGAAGACTGATCCGACGCTGCAGGATCCCCACTGCGTCTTTCAGCTGCTTAAAAAACAAGTCGAGAAATACACGCCTGAAGCTTCCGCCAATATTTGCGGCTGCCGCCCCTGCGACATTGTTAAGGTCGCCGAACTTTTAGCCCAAAACTCCGGACCGGACAGAACCTCGGCGTTCTGCTACGCCACAGGCTTTACTCAGCATTCGGCCGGCTCTCAAATCATCAGAACCTGCGCCATTCTTCAAATGCTGCTCGGCAACATCGGACGCCCCGGCGGAGGCATTCTTGCCCTTCGCGGACACTCTAACGTTCAAGGTGCTACCGATATTCCGACACTATTTGCCGATCTGCCGAATTACATTCCGCTGCCGAAAGTTGCGGAAGGCAATGCCACGCTGAAAGATTACCTCGCAAACGGCCACGGCTTCAGCGGCGCGAGAAATAAGGCGGACGGCATGTGGAAACTCGAAACCGAACGCGGTTCCTGGGCTTCGCTTCCGAACTACATGGTCAGCCTTCTGAAAGCTTGGTACGGCGACTATGCCATGAAAGAAAACGAGTACGGTTTCCAATGGCTTCCGAAACTCGGCGGAAACGAATCTCTGACTGTCACGATCGAGCGGGCCAAGAAAGGTGAAGTCGACGGCTTATTGGTATTCGGCCAAAACATTGCCGTGACCAACCCGAATACAGGCTGGGGACGTACTGCCATACGCAACCTGAAGTGGCTCGTCGTCTGCGACTTATTTGAAAACGAAACAGCTTCCGTTTGGTATGCCGATCCGAACGGCCCCAAACCTTCTGAAGTTCAAACGGAAGTCTTCTACCTTCCGACAAACTCCTGCTTAGAAAAAGACGGCTCCGTCAGCAATACGGAACGTCTGATGCAGTGGCATGACCGTATCAAGGAAGCGCCGGGCGAGTGCAGATCCGACGCCTGGTGGACGTACCAATTAGGCAAGAGACTCAAAGCCATGGCTGAAGCCTCGGGTCTTCCGAGGGATGAAGGTCTTCGCAGCCTGACATGGTCTTATGACATGCCTCAGGGCAAACAAAACGAGATGGGCCTGCCTCCGATTGAGGGCGACTGCGATCTTGATGCCGTTGCCTACGAAATGAACGGATTTGATATGGTTACCGGCAAGCCGATCAAAGGCTCCGGTGGAACCACAGCCTGCGGCTGCCGCCTGCTTGCCGGCTTTATCAATGAAGCCGGAGAGAACTTAACCAAGCGGCGCGACGGCGGAACAGTCGACCATGAACTTGACCTGACCTATCGTTTCGCATGGCCGACCAACTCCCGCATTCTCTATAACCGCTGCTCTGCCGCTCCTGACGGCAAACCTTGGTCGGAGAGAAAGAAGCTCGTCTGGTGGGATGAAATCGAGCAGAAATGGGTCGGTTACGACAAGCCGCAGTTTGACGCTACCAAGCCGCCGAGCTATCGTCCTGCACCTAATGCCAAAGGCGGAGCCGCTTTAGACGGAACCGCCGCATTCGGCGCGCACTCCGACGGTAAAGCCTGGCTCTTCGTGCCCTACGGCATTAAAGAGGGTCCCTTCCCTGTCTTCTATGAATCCGTTGAATCTCCGTACACCAATACGCTTTGGAGTACGAGCCGAGTTCCGGATGTCACGATCATTGACGATCCGATGAATAAAGTCACGGAACCCGGAGATCCGAACTTCCCGACCGTGATGACGACTTACCATATGGTCGAACACTGGATGTCCGGCTCCATGACAAGAACCATTCCTTGGCTTGTGGGTCTGCAGCCGCGGTCCTTCATTGAGATTTCGCCGGAATTGGCTGAAAGCATCGGCGTAACCACCGGCGGCTACGTATCCGTCAGAAGCCCGAGAAACGAGATTCAGGTTAGAGCGCTTGTGACACCGCGCTTGAGAATCGGCGTCATTGAAGGCCGACAGGCAAGCATCGCCGGACGCTTTGTCTGTTCCGGCTACAAGGGCATTGTCTGCGACCCGATTACCAACGACTTAAGTCCGGCAGACATGGCCGGAGACGGTTTAATCCCGAGCTCCAAGAGCTTTGTTGTGAAGATTGATAAACCGGATATGAACAAGGTTGAAAAATTCAATGAGTACCCGGTGGAATATCCGGCCGGAATGTCCGAACCAATTCCTGATACGCCTTGGGCAGCACAACCGGAGGGGAGGAATTAATCATGACATCCGTCAATTCCAAAAACATTTTGGGAAGCCACAATTAGGAGTGGTTTTCTCTAGTTGAGGATCTTTCCTTCTCCTTATTGAGAAGTGGTTTTTGTGCATACCGTTACTTGTGTCAGTTCCCAAAGTGTTGGTTGTATGCTCGCAGTAGTGTAAGTGGTTTTTGCCTGTCTCGTTAGGTCATTGGCTGAGTGGTTGCCTTGGCGGGTGCTACCTCTCGCTCCTGCCCGTGCCTAAGTCGCTCTGATGGCTCGGGACGCAGGGGCGGCGCTCGGCCTAGTTCCATCCCTTGCGCACGCTCTTCAACTTTCTCCTTGTCAGGGTTCAGACCGCCTCGGAGCGAATGCGCAGAGGCGGGCTGTGTGGGTTGTCAGGATGTATCCCCGTCTCGTCAGGTCATTGGCTGAGTGGTTGCCTTGGCGGGTGCTACCCCTCGCTCCTGCCCGTGCCTCAGTCGCTCTGATGGCCCGGAACTCAGGGGCGGCGCTGTGATGGGGCGAGGTTGTACCCCAGGCACTCGGTCTAAGGCCGCGCAAGAGTTAGCCCGCATGGGTAAGACCTGAAATCAGACAAAATTACAATTATTGATCTAAGTCCAAGTCCACCACAAGAGGTATCGGCTTTCTCCACAATAAGGAGTGGTTTTGTGGGCATGAACATCAATCTTTTGTGCCATACTATTCTCAGCAAACTTATTGTTTTGGAGCATGAATAATGGCTAGAGCATTGAGCGAATACGATGTCGAAAACAAGTTACTCACCAGGCTTGAGGACATGCAGTACGCGATTGTTCCGATGCGTAATTACGACGATCTTCTGCGGAATTTCCGAATTGAGATCTGCCGCCTTAACGCAGAGAAACTGATCGAGGCAAAAGGTGAGGCGGAACTTTCCGATAACGAGTTCAATCGACTTCTGATCGAGATGGAAGGCAGGGACATCTACGAATCCGCAAAGTACCTTCGCCGCCAGACAGTGCTTGATCTCGACAATGAGAAGCATGTTTATCTTGATTTCTTTTCCTCGGACCCTAAACGCAACTCATATCAGGTCACGCGACAGATCACGATGGACAAAGATCACCGAAAGGATGTCCTGTACCGCAACCGCTACGATGTGACGATTCTCATTAACGGCCTGCCCCTTGTGCAGATCGAACTGAAGCGTCCCGGAATTGAACTGGATGAAGCGATTAACCAAATCAACCGCTACCGCCGTTACTCGTTCCGGGGGCTATTTAACTTCATTCAAATCTTCATCGTATCGAATAGTGCCCAAACAAAATACTTTGCGAACATGAACCTCAACGACAAGCGCGGTGAGGTGCAAAACATTCCTAAATCACTAGCGTTCTACTGGACGGACGAGAGCAATGTGAGGATCAATAAACTGCTTGATTTTACGAGGGATTTTCTCAAGCAGACTACTCTTACGGACATTATCAATCGCTACATGGTCATCAAAGACAGCGAACCTCTGCTCATGGTTATGCGCCCGTATCAGATCTATGCAGTGCAGACTGCCATGCACAGAATCATCGGTAGCAGCATGTCAGGCTATGTGTGGCACACCACCGGCTCAGGTAAGACGCTGACTAGTTTCAAACTTGCTACGCTCCTTCGGGACAACCCTTCAATTGCAAAGATCTTCTTTCTCATAGATCGTCGCGATTTGGATGATCAGACTGTAGACGAATACAACTCGTTCGAAAAGGGATGCGTTGATCAGACCGAGAGCACGGCTTCTCTAATTCGGAGTCTTCAGGATTCAGATAAGCGCCTCATTATCACCACGATTCAGAAAATGGCCGCCGCATTGCGTAGCGACCGTTACTCCGACATTCTCAAGGACTACAAAAAGAAACGTGTAGTTTTCATCATTGACGAGTGCCACCGTTCGCAATTTGGCGAAATGCACAAGAGCATTGCCAAGCATTTCACAAAGAGTGTTTTCATCGGATTTACGGGTACGCCTCGGTTTAAGGAAAACAAGAGCCCCGATGGACGAACGACAGCAGATTTGTTCCGCTCGGGGGAGATCGACCCGCTGATCCATAAGTATCAGATCAAGGACGCAATAGCCGATGGCAATGTCCTGCGTTTCTCAGTGGAATATATGCGCACAATTGACGCTAAGTATTACCACAAACTCGGGCAACTCGATCCGGAAAAGCTCGATGATCCAGATTACTGCAAGAGCAAGAAGATCAACATTGAGGAGTTGTACCACTCGACAGAGCGCATGTCGCTTGTGGCCGACAGCATCCTTAAAGACCTTCGCGTACACACAAACCCAGCGGGAGGCAGAGACATTTACACGGCAATTTTTGGGTGTGATTGCGTTCGCTCCGCGCTGTGGTACTACAACTATATGAAGGAACACAACCCGAACGGCTACCGCATTGCCGCAATCTTCTCCACACAGCCAAACGGCGATGACGGAGAGGAAGGCACTGCCTCTCAGATTGAGTTGGAAGAGTGTATGAGAGACTACAACGCCATGTTCGGTACTTCCTTTAACCTGGACACGTTCGATGAGTACCGCAGAGATATTTCTGACAGGCTCAAGCAGAAAAAGGACGAGCAAATCGACCTTCTCATTGTGGTCAACATGTTTCTGACTGGTTTTGACTCCAAGGCCACGAACACGCTGATCCTCGACAAGAACCTTGTCTGGCATTCGCTTGTTCAGGCGTACAGCCGCACAAACCGTGTTGGAAAGCCTACCAAGCAATTTGGCAAAATCATTACCTACCGCAATATCAAAAAGGCGCAGGACGATGCTCTGAAGCTCTATTCGGGTGACGGCAACCCTGAAGAATTCCTCCTGCAAAAGTATGAGTATTACCTCCTTGAATACCGCAAGTTCGTAGAAGCTTTACGGGCTGTTTGCGCAACCGGGGACGATGCCGGGTACATTGACAGCGAGGAAGATCAACGCAGTTTTATTCTTGCGTTCCGCCCCGTTGCCCGAACACTGGCAACGCTCAAAACCTTTACACGCTTCACTTGGGATGACCTTGCAGTCATGCTTGATGAAGATGAGTTCTTGACCTATAAGAACTGGTATCTGACCATGTTTGATAATTTGAAGGAAATCAAAAAGAATGGTCAGACAAGTCTCCTCGATGACATTAACTTCGACATCGAACTGGTGCGCACTGATCGCATCAACGTGGCTTACATCATCCGACTGCTGGGCGAGATCGACCGTACAGACACGCAGAAGATCAATGAAGCCGTCGATCAGATTCTCCGAGAGTTGGAACGCTCTGACAACGAGAAGATGCGCTACAAGCGCGATCTGATGAAAGAGTTTATTGCAGATACTTTCTACAAACTTCCTGCTGATGCTGATATTGTCGAGGCATATCAGGAGTTTGAACACAAATGCTACGAAAGAGACGTTGACGCTTTTGCCAGCGAGCACGAGATACCCCGTGAAATGGTGTCTGAGTTCGTAGTGCACTGCCTGACTCACTCTGCTCCCATGAGCAAGGAGCAAGTGCGCAAAAAGATTTCAGAGTTGAAGATGGGGCTGCTGAAAACTACTCGGCTTATTAACGACGTGCAGTATTTCATTCAGAGCATGTATGACAAATACACTGCCGAGGAATAGCACTTCCAAGACAACCAGATTATTAGAGAGATAGGACATGTCAACTGTTCAGGAGCAATCTCAGGAACTAGCCAAGAGAATTTGGGCGATATGCAACGCTTTGCGCGGATCGGTCGATGCGAACGATTTCAAAGACTACATTCTTGGAGTCATCTTCTACCGCTATCTCTCCGAGCGCACGGAGCGATATGTCAACGAACTGCTTGAAAACGAACCGACTCCAGTCACTTATGAGGCCGCTTTGGATGGGCGAGCAGGAAAAGAAATCCGAGACGCTGTCTTAGACATGTGTTATTCACACCTCGGATACGTAATCGAAACTAAATATTTGTGGCGGAGTCTGATCGCAAAAATCAAACATCTTCCGCCTTATACAGAAGCAGACAAATTCTCTATCGAAGACTTTGAAAAGGCCACATCAAAACTTGTTGAGTCAACGGTCGGCAGAGATTCTGAGTTTGCCTTTCACGGCCTTTTTGACGGCATGAACCTCCGTAGCGACAAGCTCGGTCGGGATGTAACGTCGCGCACAGATCTTGTCCGAAAGGCTCTCCTTGGCATTGATGACATATCCTTTGGTTTTGACGAAGCATCAATGGATGTTTTGGGCACGGCCTACATGATCCTCATTGGCTTGTTTCAGGATTCGGCAGGCAAAAAAGGAGGCGAGTTCTTTACGCCAACGTGTGTGTCTATTCTTCTAGCTCGTCTTGCCACCCTCGGCATGGAGGAAGTGAGGAACGTTTCGGACATATGTGCAGGATCAGGATCGCTCCTTTTGGAGGTGCAAAAGCATCTTCCTAACTCTGTTGATTGCTATTGGGCGCAGGAATCAAACCCGGTTACATACAACCTTTTGCGCATGAACCTCATTATTCATGATGTTCCATACGCTCAGTTCCGGGTGTTCAATGACGATTCCATTGAGTCAGACAACTTTTACAGCAAAGGCAAACCCGTGCTAATGGATATTGCTGTGAGCAATCCGCCTTATAGCGCTAGGTACAACAAAACGATTGAGCTTTCCAAAGATCCTCGCTACTCGTCAGCAGGTGAGTTACCTCCAAGTTCAAAGGCTGACCTTGCTTTTGTGGAAAGCATGGCATACCACATGAGTGAAAATGGGCGTGTGGCGGTATTGTTACCTTCTGGAGCTTTGTTTCGAGATAGGGCGGAGAAAACCATACGAAAATATCTTGTATCAACAATGAATTGTGTAGATGCCGTTATTGGTCTCCCAGATAAAATGTTTCATGGAACACCAATAGCGGTTTGTATTTTGCTTCTGAAAAGAAATAGGAACGGGAACTCTAAGAATATCTTTTTTATGGATGCATCGAAATGTTTTGTCGCTAAAAGAAAGAAAAACGAAATGAGTGAGGAGAACATTCAATTTATAATAAAATCCTACGATGCACGAAAAGACATAGCGGGACTCAGCTCGGTGATTTCGATTGATACGATTATTGCTAAAAATTATAATCTCAACTTTAGTGATTACATAGCTAACCCAAAGATTAGAAATAATACCGAATTGGGCGTAGACGAAATTCTTAATGAAATTGAACAAGCCGATTCTGACTATTTTCTTGCAAAACAAGAACTATCCGATATTCTGTCTGACTTGGAGAGACGGTAATGAATAAATTAGGGGCTTTTATTGAGGGCGTTTCTCGAAAAAATAAAGAAGAAAAAGACATTCCGGTTTATAGTGTCAGTAATAAAGGATTTTGTACAGAATATTTTAGCAAAAACGTCGCAAGCCTTGATACTTCGTCCTACAAAATAGTTCGACAAGGAGAATTCGCTTATAATCCTTCGAGAATCAACGTTGGATCGGTAGATTACTTGCGCAATGCTTCTGAAGCTTTGGTTAGCCCGCTTTATATTGTCTTTACGGTTTCTGAAGACATAGACAAGGATTATCTTTTGCTTTATCTAAAGTCACCGGTCGTATTGGACAAAATAAACCGTAGAGCAAAAGGCGGAGTTAGAAATAACCTAAAATTAGAATCTCTAAAGGATTTTGAAATTAACTTCCCTTCACTGGAAAAGCAGAAGATAATAGTAAATGTTGTCAACTCCATAAGAAGCATAATAGCAAATCGAGAGAATGTTATTCAAAAATACAATGAATTGGAGAGATCGTTGTTTTTTGAAAGATTCGGAGACCCGAAAACAAATCCAAAAGGCATTCCTGAAATAAAATTTATTGACTTGGTAACTCTTCAGAGAGGATTTGATCTTCCTGTTTCTCATAGGAGTGGCACAGGTTTTCCTGTATATGGATCGAATGGCGTTTTAGGCTTTCATTCGGAATTCAAATCCGAAAACGGAATAATAACAGGTAGATCGGGAACCATAGGTAAGGTAGAATATTGTGAGGGAAAATTTTGGCCATTAAATACAACGCTTTTTTCATTAGACTTACACGGTAATAACCCTGTTTTTATAAAACATTTTATGGAATACTATGATTTATCAAGGTTTTTCCGTGGTTCTGGAGTTCCTACACTAAACAGAAATGACGTTCATCCTATGATGGTAATGAATCCTAGCCTTGAGGAGCAAAATAGCTTTGCGAGTAGCATCAAGGCAATAGAAAAAGCCAAGAAGCAAGCTAATTTTCAACTGAATAAACTTCGCAGCCTTGAGAACTCGCAGATTAGGAAGTTTTTTTTGTGAAAACAATCTTAGGGATAGGTTATTTTTTTTGCTCGATTTATGTCAGCGAAACAATCTAATTCTGATATTCTGGCAGATCATCAGCCTTGATCTCCCGCGTGTATTTCTTGCGAGGCGATGCGCTCTTGAAGTCAACAGCCCCAAAACTATCAAAGTCAAACTTCTCATTGACAGGTATCCGCCCAAACAACACTTTTGCTCTGAGCGTGCGGAACGAATAGCCGCGCCCCTCTCGGGCAATGTCTTTGATGCGGCGGTTAAATCCTTCTGTCTGCCCGTTGGTGATCCTCAAAGTGAAGTAAGCAAAGATCTCCTTATCCCATTTTTTAACAGTACTGATGAACGAATCAAATGCGTTTAGACCAGACGCCTTAACTTCTGCTTTCCATTCCTCATAGAGTTCCCGAGCCCTTTCTTCGGTATCGGCTACCTCGTAGATCATCCGACCAGCCTCTTTAATTTCATAGAGCGTCTTGAGCTTGGGATAAGCGTTTAGAGCATCATGTAAGCGCTTGTGCTGTTGCGCCGTGAGAGTTGCTCCATCCATGCGCATAAGTAAGGCGATGTTTTTGAGGCTCACCGCTTGTTTTTGTAATTGCGCCTTATCGACCTGATTTGTCGCTTTCTTTGCGACACTGCGGATTTCGGTTCCAAGGTGGCTACGCTCAGTATCCATGCACTCAGTTAGTGCCTTAACCACATGGAATCTATCAACAACGATAGGGATGCCTGGGAAAACCTCTTCCACCGCAGTTCTATAGGCTGGCCACATGTCCATCGTAACAGCCTTCAATCGCTCTGGATGCACCATCCTACGAAGCATCATCTTCACTGCTTCTTTGGAACGAGATTCGCTCATTTCAAGGATTGCCCCGTCCTCGGGATCAACTTTTACGAACACCCCCTGAAATTCACTGTGTCGGTGCAGATGCACTTCGTCAATCCCCAAAACCTCCGGACATTCAAAAACGTATTCCCCATCTCGCCTTAGAGCCTCTGCCTCCATGAGCTGCTTGACAATGCTTTCAGACACACTGTAGTCAACGGCAACTTCATGGAAAGACCGAAAGAACGCTTCCTCGGTTATCTTTGCCTTCAGGCGTTCTGTCATCTTGCCGTCGATCAGCGGCAGTTCATCACCGCAAGTTTGCTGGCAATGCCTGCAACGATACCGATGCGACTTGATCCTTATTCCAACGCGATGTCCCGAAATAGGCAGATCTCGGATATTTAGGTCAACGGACCGGTGGATGTGCATTCCGCCGATTGCTCCACATGCAGAGCAGACCTCGACGCGGTTTTCTGGAGCAACGACATACAAATAATCGCCTTCCTCGTTTTCCATTTTTGCAATCGTCGCGTAGCCAGGGAGCTTGAATTTTGCGCTGTCTGTGTCGTTGCTCATAAAAAACCACCTCTAAATGCGTAGAACGATTTTATCACAGACTCGCTTCCTTAGGAAGGGTAAACCACTCCTAAATGCGGAATAACCACAAAGTTGCTCTCCAGCGGCTCATGCACTAAAATGGTGAATACCACTCCCAATTACGGATACCCGAAATTTTCTTCTTGATGAGCATTTGAATAAGATTTTTGATGCCTACAAAGAACGCAAATCAATAGAAAAATTCTCTTATCTTGCAAGCTTAGAAGAAATTCAAGCACAGGGATTTAATTTAAATATTCCCCGCTATGTTGACACCTCAGAAGAGGAAGAGGAAATCAACTTGGAGGGCGTTTTTACAGAACTTTTGAGCCTAGAAACAGAAGAAAAGCAATTGAAGTCAGAACTTAACGAATATTTCCAGCAACTTGGGCTTAATTATGAAATTTAAAGGTGAAAAATGGGAAAAAAAGAAAAAGCCCCCTGCCTTCGTTTTAAAGACACGAACGGAAAAGACTATCCCGCTTGGGAACAGCGTAAGTTGGGAGAATTAGCAGCCACTTTTGGTTATGGATTGAATGCAGCTGCCAAGAGTTTTGATGGGAGACACAAATACATAAGAATCACGGACATTGACGAAAGCACTAGAAGGTTCTTGTGTAGCTCTCTAACATCCCCAGATATTGACTTTGAAGAGGCCGCTCCGTACAGACTAGCAGAGGGGGACGTACTGTTTGCTAGGACGGGAGCAAGTGTTGGAAAATCCTACAGATACGTTAGAACAGACGGGGAAGTTTACTTCGCCGGGTTCCTTATCAGATTTCGATTTAAAGATAAAGAAGCAGCGGAATTCGTTTTTCAAAATTCCCTAACTGCTAAGTTTCAGAACTTTATAAAGACTTCATCTCAGCGATCTGGACAGCCTGGAATAAATGCTCAGCAGTTTTCTGGTTATCAAATTGCAGTACCTAATTCCGAAGAACGAGAAAGGATTGGGAGTTTTTTCTCTCGGCTAGATACTGCCATTACTCTTCATCAGCGTAAGTTAGAGACACTAAAAAAATTAAAAAGAACATTGCTTCAAAAAATGTTTCCGAAAAAAGGTCAGTTAAAACCGGAGCTCCGATTTCCTGGATTTACGAATGATTGGGAACAGCGTAAGTTTTACGATTGTTTCAAGCTCCTGAGAAATAATTCGTTGGCTCGGGCGGAGTTAGCCAAAATTGGGAAAATAAGAAACATCCATTATGGGGATGTCTTGATCAACTACCCCGAGGTTTTAAATATTTCAACAGCAACTGTCCCCTTTATTGCTGAAAGTAGGGTTAATAGTATCTCTAAAGACAGTTACTTAGAAAATGGCGACATTGTGATTGCTGATACGGCAGAGGATGAGAGTGTCGGAAAGACCACTGAAATTCAAGGAATTACTGACCATAAAATTGTATCTGGCCTTCATACAATTCCGTGCAGGCCGCTAGTCAACTTCTCTCCTAATTTTCTTGGATTTTTACTGAACTCTCCGAGTTACCACGATCAACTCAAGCCGCTTATTCAAGGGATTAAGGTGTCGTCCATTTCCAAGAAGGCGCTAGGTGAAACTAGAGTTTGTTTCGCAAAAGACTTAGACGAGCAGGCACAAATTGGAGGCTTTTTCAATGGATTGGAGATGCTCATTACTCTTCATCAACGTAAGTTGGAAACTTACAAAAAATTAAAGAAAAGTTTGCTCCAAAAAATGTTTATTTAGGAGGGAAAAATGTCCGAACTTGAGTCAAACATTGAGAAAAGCTTAATAGATCAACTTACATTGGGGGTATCTCAATGGACATACAGGCCTGACATAAAAAATACAGAACAGCTATGGGCAAATTTTCGGACTAAATTAAATCAAAACAACATAGGAGTTTTGAAAGGTCAGGAAATTACTGACCTTGAGATGGAGCAGATCAAGGCTTATATGGCTGAGCAAGGTGCCAGTACATACAAGGCCGCCCTGTGGCTTGCAGGAGAACACGGAATAGCTCAAATTCCGTTAGTTCGTGAAGATGCATCCCTGGGTACGGTTTCGCTGATGGCGCTTAATAATCGAGAGGTTGCAGGCGGACACTCTTCTTATGAAGTAATCAACCAATTTTCCCCTTCTGACGCCGACAGAGATAGAAGATTCGATGTATCACTACTCGTCAATGGCATCCCTCTTGTCCACATCGAGCTAAAGAATCAAGATCATCCCTACATGGATGCCTTTAGACAGATACAAAAATATTGCCGGGAAGGTCAGTTTCGCGGGCTATTTAGTTTCGTACAGATGTTTGTAGTTTCAAATGGGACGGACACTAAATATATCGCCTCTAACATCAATGGAGAAATGGGTGAGAAATTTCTGACAAGTTGGGTCGATGAGGAAAACAAAAGAGTAAATGGCTACTTGGATTTTGCCAAAGCAGCCCTCAATGTTCCGATGGCGCACCTAATGGTCGGTAAATATTCCGTTATCGATGAGGCAAACAGACGGCAAATCTTACTGCGTCCTTATCAGATCCATGCCATCACTAAAGTGAGAGAAGCTTCGAGAAAAAATAATTCGGGTCACGTTTGGCATACGACCGGTTCGGGGAAGACGCTGACTTCTTACACGGTAACGAAGAATCTTCTCGACATTCCGTCAATTGATAAAACGATCTTTTTAATCGACAGAAAAGACCTCGACAAGCAGACTTCCGATGATTTTCGCTCCTATGCTTATAACGACGATATAGACATCGACAAGACGGAAAACACAAGAGATCTCGAAAGAAAACTGTTAAGCAACACCAGGGTTGCTATCGTTACGACGATTCAAAAATTACAAAATATCATTCGAAAGTATTCGATCGATTCCCTGGATGCATCAGCTCTGAAGAAGAAAAATAACCTCAGGAATAAGAGAATAGCCTTTGTAGTTGATGAGTGTCATAGAACAGTTTCGCCGCAGACAAAAAAAGAGTTAGATGATTTTTTTGGCGAGCCGGGACGACCTAGTCTATGGTTTGGTTTTACAGGCACTCCAATCTTCGCTGAGAATAAAAGGGAGGCTCTTGGTAATCTTGCGCGTACAACTGAAGAATTATATGGTCCAGTTCTTCATAAGTACACGATTAAAGAAGCTATTCATGATGGCGCTGTTTTAGGCTTTCAAATTCAATCGATGGGTAAAGGTAAGGAGTCGCTTCAAGAAATAGCACTCCAAAATAACCTCGAGACTCAGGACAAACTTGCAGACATGTCTGAGACTGACCTTGAAAAATTAGTACTCAGGCGTTGCGAGGCTAGCAATCAGGATCTCTATAACAATCCGACTCATCGTGAGAAGGTCGTCGATTACATATTGAACAGAAGCTCTGGAAAGTTCAATATCAATGCAGGAGCAGGTAATACGTTCGAAGCCATGCTTACTTGCAGTTCAATTAAAGAAGCACAAGCCTATTACAAACTTTTTAAGGAATTTAAAAACAGGGGAAAAATCAAGGAAGTCATTCTTTCCAAACTTCCGGATTTTCCTAAAGTAGCAATCACGTATACGGTTGGTGAAAATGAGGATGGGGCGCAGGTAAATCAAAAGGAAATGGCGGAGGCCCTAAAAGACTATAAGGAAATGTTCCCTAAGGCTCCTGCAGATATTTCCGAGTTGAACGCTTACAACGCTGATCTAAATAAAAGGCTGGCTCGAAAAGAATCGAGATATAGAAGAAGGGAAGAACAGCTGGATCTAGTCATCGTTGTGGATCGGCTGTTAACAGGCTTCGATGCTCCCTGTCTTTCGACGATCTTTTTAGATCGGCCGCCCATGAAACCTCAGCATCTTATTCAAGCTTTTTCGAGGACAAATCGAATTTTCAATGCGACGAAAAGATACGGTCAGGTTGTAACGCTTCAATATCCTTTGGAATACTCAAAGAAGATTGATGAGGCTTTGTTGCTGTACTCTAACGGAGGAGCTTCCGAAGTTTCAGCCCCTGCGTGGAAAACCGTTAAGCATGACTTGAAGAAGGCGGCACAAGAGCTTAAAGCCTTAACAATATCCAGTGAAGACATTGATGAGGCATCTCCGGAGAGTTTTGAAAAAATTAAACTTTTCGTCAGAGCCTTCCAGAAAGTTGACAGACTACTTAGCAGCGCTCAGGTCTATGACGAATTTGAGGACGAAGAAGAACGTAATTCTTTGGGGATTACGGTTCAAAAGCTACAGTCGATGGCGGGGCTTTATCAAAACGCCCGCGAGAAAATCAAGAAAGAAGGAGGAGACGATCCCAATCCGCTCATGTTGGATCTTGATTACGAGTTAGAGGCTGTTAAGTCGTTCGAAGTTAACTATAACTACTTAATGAATCTCATCCAGACGTTTGTGCCAAACGAAAAATCAACAGAGAAGACAGAGATTGATCCTAAGGCTGACGCCAGGGTGAAGAAGTTCATCGAATTGTATAAGCGCAGCAATCCCGCGATTGGCGAGATCATAGAAAATTTTTGGGATGATTTAAAACAAGAGCCAAATAATTTTGCCGGCAAAGATGTCCTCGTGATTATGTACAGCCGAGTTCGAGAAATTCAAGACGTTGCACTTCAGATGTTTTCAGAAGAGTGGGCTGTTCCTATTGAGGAATTAAACGCCGTTAGGGATAGCTGGAACGGCGGTGAGGTACCGGAACTCAATGGTAACTACGATGAATACTCGGGCCGTCATGATGAGTCGAAACTGAGGTACAAGCATAATCTGCGCAAGGCTGCGAAAAAGTTATTCATTAACACTCTTGCACCTCTACAACAATTCTGAGCTGGCAGATTTAGTTCAGGCAGTTGTTGCAAGTTTGATTGGATAAAACCGAGAAAATTGGGCGGACAAAGTCGATGATGAAAAAAGAAAAGGACGGAGTGGTTTATATATTGACGAACCCATCTTTTCCGGAATACGTAAAAATTGGGTACACCGCGAATGTTCAGGAGCGATTAAGAAGCCTTAATCGAAGTGAATGTATTCCTTTTGCTTTTAGAGTTTATGCTACTTATGAAGTCCCAGTGCGTTTAGGGGACAAGGTTCTGCATTCTTTAATAGACCGGTTAAATCCAGGCTTGAGGGCAATTGAAACTTTTGATGGGAAAACCAGAACAAAAGAGTTTTACGCTATGGCTCCTGAGGATGCCTACGCCCTATTAGAGAGTATCGCCACGATAAGCGGTACGAAAGACAAACTGAAGCGGTTTACTCCGGAAGGCCATGAAATTACAGATGAACAGGTGGCCGCAGAGGTTAGGGCCGAAGTTGAAGAACGGAGGACGCCTTTCTCTTTTCAAAAGTGTGGAATCGAAGCAGGCTCAAAAATAGTATTGGATGGTCATGAAGACGTCATAGCAATCGTAAAGGATGATCGTCAAATTGAATGCCAAGGTGAAATTGGTTCTTTATCAGGTCTTGCTAGGAAGTTACTTGGAACTTCTCACCCGCTGCAAGGGCCAAAATATTGGACGTACAACGGTAAGACTTTGGATAAGATCAGAGAAGAAAAGGAGGCTCTTGGGGCGTATAAATGAAAAATAGTGAGGCTAGGAACATTTATCTAACCTCACTCTAAGTTTTTCTGCTAAGAGACTACGGCTGACAACTCAGAGTCGTTAATCTCTCAAGCGCCAAGTAACTGAAGAAAGCTCCTGCCGGAATCAACACCTTGTCATTGAAGTCAAAATACGGGCTGTGCAGAGCTTCTTTATGTTTCCTATCTTTTACTCCGATAAAGAAGAAGCAGCCGGGCAGAACTTTCTGGTAAGAACTGAAGTCCTCACTGATCATGTAAGGCTCGGCAAGTTC
>ENA-OPAV01001320-OPAV01001320.1-human-gut-metagenome-genome-assembly--contig:-NODE-1320-length-17050-cov-2.715446_pt1 | contig 17050 bp, 9 predicted proteins | sample MGYA00241056_ERZ501428 | MGnify/ENA primary metagenome ERZ501428 (study PRJEB25962, sample SAMEA2042621) | human gut metagenome | biome: human gut; feature: human-associated habitat; material: faeces... | reverse complement strand
CGCCGCCGACATAAAGCATAGTCATATCGTATGTACCGTCGTTAAAAGCTGCAAGTGCGGCGATACCGAGAATGGCGATGATTGACACAATCAATGCAATAGCACCGAATACAATCATAAGGATTCCCGTTACTTTAAGAAAAGTTGAACCTTTTGCCTCCATAGTTTTTCCTCCTGTCATTAAATAATAAATTTTATGCACCTTTGTCTCTGATTATTAATCGGACAAAGATAGCGTTTTGCACAAAAGATATTCACCGTCTGAGCAGTTTATATCCTGTAATTGTATTATACTGTTTTAACAGCAAAAAAATATGTGCCAAACGGCACATATTCAGAAAAAAGTATTTATTTGTCGTTAATTCTATCGTCAAGGATTACAAGTCCCGCCTCTCTTGCCTTTACGGCAAGCTCTGTTCTTGACTTAAAGCCTGTTTTTTCAAGCATATACTGTATATAGTTCTTGACAGTACCCGGAGCAATGTAAAGTCTTTTGGCAATTTCCGTGTTTGTATCACCGCTTGTCAGTTCGCGCAAAACCTCAAGCTCCCTTTCGGTAAAATCCGTACTCATTGCGGTGCCGAATTTAATTTTGGGAGTTGTGTCGGGAAACACACGCTCACCGTTCATTGTTCTGTCCATAAGTTCAATAATAGGTTCGGAACTTACCTCTTTGTACCAAAAGCTGTCAACCCCTGCATCCTTGGCACGCTTTAGATAGGAATATTCGGGCATTGAGGTAACAATGATTATCTTAATTTTCGGGAACTTTGCTTTTATTCTTTCAGCCGCCTCAAGACCGTTTGCCCCCATTGAAGTGCATATATCCATTAAAATCAGGTCAACATCGGAATTTTCACAATGATAATCCGTCATATCGGCATTACTTATTGAGCCCGCAAGCGTATAGTTTTCGCTTTGGTTTACATACATTTCAAATAAAGTTCTCGGCATTGACTGATCTTCAACTATCAGCACTCTTGTCATACTGCAGCACCTCGCTTTTCGGTATTGTGATTTCAAGAACAAAAATTTCGGAAGTCGATATTTTCATGCTTCCGCCGATTTGCTCCGCTTTTTTTCTTACGGAAGAAAGTCCGCCGCCCTCATTGATTTTTCGAGGCGGTTTTCTGCCGTTATTTGCAAATTTAAAAATATATTTTTCACCGTCGTCAAGACTTTCAAGAATCATTTTATCTGCTTTTGCGTGTCTTGCAGCATTGTTAAGGCATTGCATTGTTGCAAAAGTCAGAACCCGTGCAACCGCATTGTTATCAGTCGGAAGATTTCCGACTGTTTCAAGCGTTATTCCGACAAGCTTTGCGGCATTTTCAATATCCTTAGCAAAGTTTTCGTCTTTGCAATCATTCTCTGCGGTATTCAGAACAGAAATATTGTTTTTCCACATTTCAAGTAATTTACTGTTATTTTCAGACAGAGTGCCATTTTCAAGATATCTTCTTGTTGTTATCAGCGTACTGCCGAGCCTGTCATGAATTATCTCTTTTGTGCGAAGAATTTCTTCTTCTCTTGTCAAATCATAGACCATTTCATTGTATTTTTTCAGATGAGCATTAACCTTTTTTAACTCGCCTATTTCATATTCCAAGGTTGATGTAAGCTTTGTAAACTCTGTTATATCGGTTGCCGCAAGCTGAAAATACGGTTTTGAAAAAATTTCCGTTTCCGACAACGAAAAGCTGAAAACCCTGCCGTCCTTTAATCTGACTGTAAATGCCCCATCATTTTCATATTGAGAAGCCTCTTTTATCTTCTCTCTGAATGGCATTGCAACATTAAGCGATTTACCCGTAAGTTCAAGGCATATGCTTTCCATAAGGTTATTTTTCAATACAACAAGTCCGTTTTCGTCAAAATAGCAAAGTCCTGTCGGCAAGCCGTCAAAGCTTTCTTTAATTGACATTGCGGTAATATCGGTATTCCTGCAATGATGAAGCCTTACCGTTATGTACACAGACATTACAGCACAATATGCCGTTATGCCGACAGACAGAGCAAACGGCATTCTGCCAAAAAATTCAGCCATTTTATTAATTTGGTTATCGTAATATATTTTACTCAAGACATGAGTGCTTACCAAAAACATTGTCAAAGAGATTACTGCAATTATAACCGCTGAAATCGGTTTCCACAACCTGATTTTATAAAGAAAAGATTGCGTTGCGTTGTATATTGCCGCACAGGCAACAACAAATTGCACACTCATCAATATAACACAAACAAACGAACGCATTTCAAGGATAGGTGTCATATGTCATCACCTCCGCTTTGCATACGAACAAACACAAACAGCGTGTCGGCGTCATATTCCGTGGTGACATTTCCGCCGAGTTTTATAATATCGTCAAGTAAATCATCAGGAATTTTCATTTCATTTTTGCTGTCACAGTTGATTTTTAAATCAATAAATCTCTCATGGACTTTTAAATTAAACAGCAACGCATCTGTGCAGTTCATTATATGCCTTATAAAAATCCCGATGAATTTAAAAAGTGCAATCGTTTTTTCGGCTGAAATTTCTCCCGAAACATTACTGAAAAACGAACACGAAATTCCGTAAACAGAAATGTACTCGGCAAGTTCTCGGATACTGTTTTCAAGCTCAAAAGCATTCAGCATTTTTCTGCTTTTTGCCATAATGAGCAGATTACTTATTCTCTTGATGTAGACATTAACAACACAGGCACCTGCATAATTAACCGAAATATCTCCCCTGTTATTTTCAATATTTTTGAGTATATTTTCAAGGTCGCAAAGCTGAGGACGGATAAATTCGGTTATACTGTCATAGAGCTTGTTCTGTTCGGTTACTGCCGCTCTTCGTTTTTTCAGCTCTGCCTCTGATTTTAAGATTACATTGTATTCCGAAATCTGCTCTTTTACTTCCGAAAGTTCTCTGTTAATTCGGTTAATTGCCGATATATCTTCCGTCCAAACTGCCTTACCACCTTTTATATTATGCTTTTTAAGAATTATATTTTCATCAATCACAACACTGTTACCGTTTTGCAGAACAACATCTTTTGAAACATTTGTTGCGTTTTTTGAGCGGTATTTCACATTGCCCTCATTGTCAAATATGAGAGTGTTAAGATTTGACGCATTGAAAAAATCGCCGTAACCCGTATTTGACGGCACAAGACCTATCTGAATAAGGCTTTCCCATAAAGCAATTGAGGCAAAACAGAACACCTCGGGAACATTGTAAATTCTAAGTCCCGAATATCCGTGATTCAGATTATTCCAGAGTGTGTAAATTATTGCAACAAGAATTATTACAATCGGAATCCACAGCTTTTTGCGTGTTGCGGAAATTCTGCATCGATTTATTGAAAGCACAATTGACGAAAGTACAAGTATAAAAATCCACACTACAATTACATAGTAAACAGGACCGTAACTGTATTGTTTGTTCCAATTGTGAAAATCGGGTTCAAATACAAAAGCAAGCTGATGAAAATCGTTCGTCATAACAAGCAGCACAAGAACGGCGGCAGGTATAATCAAAAGATATTTTCGGTTATTTGTATTTTCGGGCTCACCGATATTCAGCATTGCAAAAAACATCATAAGCGGCAAAAACACCATTGCTATGTAATATGAATACCAAAGATACCGTCCGTATGTGTTGATATCGGCAGGGCTGTTGTATTTTATGGCACGAAGAGCCATCCACAAGAGCATAAGCGCCGCAGATATCACAAGGCAGATTCGTATATTCTTCTGAACAATGCGATATGCAACAGACACACCCCAGCCTATAATAAGCCCCGAAAAGATAATAACATCAAAATTTTCAATATAATTGTCCGCCGAGGAAGTAAGATGAGAAAAAATTCTCACCGCACCTCCGAACAGGAATATAATTATCCCGACAACAGTCAGAAGCTTTGTTTTGTCAACTTTGCGAACCATATGCCACCCGTCAGTTATTTCAAGTTTAATTTCAGCAACATAATTTTTTCAAAACACCAATGTTGCACACCATTTTACTACATAATAACACAATATAACGGATTATACAATTCATATTTACCGCAAACTTAAACAAAAAAGTAAATAGTTAATTTCCAAAGTAACTTCCATGGTGGTACTTACTTTGGAAATTAACGCACTGAAATCTTCCTTGTTTTAGACTGTAATCAATCGTGGTATTCTTAACAAACTTATTAAACTACAAAAGGCACATAACCGAAAGTGATGACGGTTATGTGCCTTATTGTTTTTTTGCAATGCTGTTTTTTCACAGTCAACGAGTAAAATTTGTACCCTAATTAGATTTACACTATTCTCAAACGACTTAATGATACCTTATTTTTCTGGAGCAGTTTTACTACCTTATAGATTTACACTATTCTCAAACGCATTGAGGTTGTGCCGTGCAAAACTGTACGTTTTACTACCTTATAGATTTACACTATTCTCAAACTCATCATCCGAGAGTGATATATTAAGATAATGTTTTACTACCTTATAGATTTACACTATTCTCAAACTCAATTGGTAGAAAAGAAAGGTGCAATGTCGTTTTACTACCTTATAGATTTACACTATTCTCAAACAAATATGAGTATCAACAGGAAGATTGCTTTGTTTTACTACCTTATAGATTTACACTATTCTCAAACACACAGTAGTCCAACGGCAGAGACAGCAGAGTTTTACTACCTTATAGATTTACACTATTCTCAAACCTCAAACCTCAAATTGGGAATAAAATGCACCCACTATACTGTGCACGGCAAATCTATAAGGTTATTTTATAACATTTGTATAATGATTGTCAATAAAATTCGCACAAATCATTATCAATCACAACAAGGTGTCCCATGCTGTAATCCGGCTTGGATGTTTTCGTAATTACTACCGTTCTCCAACTCATCTAAATATCCTCTTTTCTGATAACTTACATATTTAATAAGTCAATCTTTTTCTCAAACAAACCTGTTACCGACTGATGAACAAGATAAATCGACTTTACACCTTTAACCTCCGACAATACGGAATTTAAACCAACTCTTCCCGAAGAACTACCCTCACCAATATACGTAAGATTTCCTAAAACAGCATTACAATGTATGATTTTGAGTATTTCTGTAAGAACAAAACATTGTTTTCTAATATCCAGTTTTTCAAAAGCATCACGATGAGATGCGATTTTAACACCCATATCACCAAATTTAACTTTTAAAACTGTATCTGTCATTTTATAGGTTAAAATATCAAATAACTCAATATTCTCATCGGTACTCACTTTGTCAAGCTCTGTAATATTGTAATTTTCAGGCTTGGAATTCAACTTAACGACATTTCTGATATATTTTTCTGTATCATAACTAACTGTTAACTGCATAGCAGGTTTGAAAGTTATTCTACTACCCGTTTTGCCACTTATATGCATTCTGAAACCGTCAATTTCAATACAAGCATCACGTTTTACAACAGGAATCAATACCACAGGTTTTTTCAATCCAAAAGTTTCACTTAGATATTTTTCAGGGTTTGCCTCATATAATAAATGCGTATATGCATTTATTGCAACTATACGACGCATTTCCTTACCATTTTTGTCTTCATATTTTATAAACGAAAAATATGAAGCATAAGCCTTATTATATCCACCATATTTTTCAATATCTGATAAAGCCGAGTTCTGTTTTACAGGCACCTGTCCATTTCCTTTTTTCAAAAGATTTCTTTTAAAAAATCCTCCGTTATTTTGATCGCCTCCATTTTGAGTAAATGCATACCTTGTAAAACGGATATTGTTCTTGTTCATAGTCTTTCTGACAATTTTGATTGACTTATTATCATCAATTGACCATGCGTTCGGTGTATTAAAACTGAACATTTTGTTCAGGCTATAAGCTTTGGTTTTCAAACCTTCGATAAATATGGACTTGTTGTGTGTACAGCGTTCGTTATACACATTGCCGACAACAATATTTAGATAGGCATCTTTTGCATGGTGAAAATCGTTTACTTCTCTGCATTTTAAGAAATCATATTCGTGTCTGAATTCAGAAACCGTTGACGCTTTTACATACACAATTTCAGTATCGGGATACAATTCTTTAAAAAGTGACGCAACTGCTTTTGTCGATTGAGATGTTTCAACAATCTGTCTTGCAATAAAATCTGAAAGTTCGCTGTCAGAAAGCGGAGTTACCCTTGTAAGCCTCTCGTACTTTTTCTTGCTAATAAGACCTTTATCCATAAGAAAATGCCAGGAGCCTTTCATCTTTTCACGAATGGAGCTGTCAAGCGGATATGTATTATCCTTGTGAGCATTAACCTGTTTCTTTACAAGGACACGGTTATCAAGGCTGTCATCTTTAACTTTTGAACGAGGGAAAATGTGATCCACTTCATAAATGTTTTTATTGTACAATTCCGACAGAGTTATCGGTTCTCCCGTGTACATACACTTGCCGAATTGAGTATAGTAAAAATACAGTCTGTCTCTTTTAAATTCATCATCAGGTGTTTTTTCAAGAGATTCCCAGAGTTCGCCCGAATCCTCACCGCATTTTTTATATAAATCTACAAGCTTGGTCTTTCTTGACTCTTTACGGCCTTTGTCGCCCTTCACACCGTCTTTTCTTGTCATCTCAACAAATATCTTTTTAGGTGCATGACCTTGAATTTTGTTGATTTCATGCATAATTTTCAAAGACTGATACACAGGTCGTTTTACCGCAGGAGAAATATAGAGATTCTCCACCATTTTCTCAAGGCTTTGCCCTGTCTGAATACCGTCAAGATAGTTTTGTCTGCTCTGTTCAAAACCGTATTTTGAGCCAAGCAGCTCCATAAGATTATCATTTGTCTGCCATAGTGCATGGATAATGTTAAATTGCAACTCGCCTGTATTTTTATCGACATTATAAATTTCGGTAAGAAACTCCTTTGATAATCTTCCCCAATCCTTGTATTTGAGTTTAGAAATTCTCATTATATCTTCATCCGATAATTTTGAACCGAGCTGCCTTTTTAAACGCTTTCTTAAAAGTTTTTTATCATCGCCAAATACAGTTATAGCTTTTATAGCGTCCTCTTTTTCGCTGTCGGTCAGATTAAACTGTGACATTTCAATTGCGGAACGCATACTTGACTTAAAATCACCGTCAATACCTGTAATATCGGGCGTAATACCTTTTTCGCTTTTTAGATAATTTAGCAAATCTTTTCTTCTGACCTTTTTATGCGTCATAAACAAGTCATTAAATATTGCCTGTTTAAGACTTACATCAGGCTTTTTTCCGTCAAGTCTTAAATTATTCAGTTCATTAAGAACCGTAAAAGCACTGTATAAAATCGAATTCTTAGGTATTACATCCTTCGTTGGAAGATATGTACATTTTGAAGTCAGATTATTTATAAAATTCTCTGCCGATTGCTCTATGTCAACAACACTGTCAAAATTCCACGGATATATTTTTTCATTACTTCTGACAAGCCAGGATTTTAGGCTGTGATTATTCAGCGGACCTACATAATACGGTATTCTGAATTCAAAAATTTTGACTATCTTGTCACTTACAGAAATTCCGTTTTCATCTTTTTTATTAAGAAATTCAAGATAAGTTGAAGCATTTTTCAGAATTGCTTTCAGCTCACTCCTATTCACCTGCATAGGAATAACGCCGTTGTCTTTTACGACAATTTTCGGCATAAATGTACCGTTTTCAATCTTATCAAACATTTCTTCATAGCCTGTTTTGTCAAGCTTTTCAAACTTTTTCTTCAGATATTTGCAAAATTTGTCTTGAGGATCTACATCAGGACGATATATAATAACACCGTTTTTACCGTTTTCTTTGTACTTTCCGCAATATGCCGTGTAGTTATCAAGCTTGTCCTTTGTAATTCTAAAGATTTCGTCATATAATGGCTTACATCTTTCCTTGACAAATTTTTTGAGTATTTTCAAATCTGAACTATGTTCTTCGTATGTTTTAACTTTGGCAAATGAAATATAGTTTTTACCATTATACTTTTCTCCATTCAAAATGTCTGCAAGAATTGCCCAGTCATAAACCGCCTTTGCTTTTTCGATAAGTTCAAACTTTTCTTGTAACAAATCACGGTATGTATTTTCATTATCGTCATAACCGCTTTCAAAGGTAATACCGTTTACTTCCTCACTGTCAAACGACTTATCACCGAACATATCGGAAAATTTAACCTTTCTGCCACATATCAAATCTATCAAAGCGGTTTCATATGGATTATTTCTTTTACTGTAACCAAAAAGCTTGTATGATTCAGACGATTTTGCAGTTTTCTTCAATGTTTTGTCCTTTAATATTTCTGAAAATCTTAACGAATCATTGCACTCAAATTCAATTTCATATTCTTCTTTTAAGTAAAGTTTTAAATCGTCAAAAAGAGCTTCAAACGAGGATTCACTTTCAAAATCAGACCCCATATTATCAAACAAGAAATGTCCCCTGTGTTTTATAATATGATGTAACGCAAGATATACAAGTCTTATATCGTGTGGTTGTGAGCTCTTAATCAATTCTTTTCTAAGATGATATATTGTAGGGTAGTCTGTGTGGAATTCTTTATCGGTGTAATTACCGTCTGCAAAAACCGCATACGGAACATTTGATGATTTGTCATCAAGATACAGACAACTTTCTTTTAATCTCTGATAAAAAGCATTATCAACTTTAGAAATTTCCTCATCAAAAAGCATCTGCAGCCATTCAATACGGTTTCTTTTTCTCAAACCTCTTCTTCGTGCCGATCTAAGAGTTCTTCTCTCGGCAGCTGAATTACTCTCCTCAAAGAGATCAACACCCCACATAGCATTGCCTTTAAATTTGCAGAGATTGTAATCTGTATCGGCTACTGCATATCCGACAGAATCCGTTCCTATATCAAATCCTGCATAATAATCATCATTAAAATTCTTCATAAATTTCCTCCTTTTCTATTGACAAAGTATTTATTTTGTAATATTATTAAGATAATCTAATTACCTTATTGGATTTACACTATGAGTTCAAATAAAAATTCATTCTATCCGTTGCTTAGGCAACCATCACAGTGTGTGATTTGAGGATTCGGTTTTCCGAATCCTTTTCTTTTGTCTGATTTTAGCACATACTGTAGTTATTTTCAATATCTTTAAGTTATTTTATCCTTATTTTTAGTATATTTTATTCAGTTGTACAATTTAGGTATACTTTCTATATATTTTGCATAGTATAACATACTACTATCAGTATGTCGTATTATACATTTTTAAAATCAAAAGATTTCTGCCCCGCCAATTACTTGCGGAGCGTAACCCTAACCCCCATCAACGCCCTTCTATTTCAAATATTGCTCTATAATAAAAGTTAGGGCAGAAAAAGAGCTGCAAATAAAAAGTAAAAAAAGTAGAGCATATTTTGCCAAAATCCGTTAAAAGGAATTGCTTAAAAACCTGAAACGGAGGACAAAATATGCTCTACAGATGTTTTACAGAAAAGCTCTTAGGGTTCTGCTCGAATGTACTCGGCAAAAGACCTCGAAGAACTTAATGCTAAAAACATTGAATATCCCGACGGCTCAATGCACACGCTGTATGAGACAGAACAACAGCAAAGAGCTTTTGAACGCAAAATCAGGGCAACCAAAAGAACACTTGCCGCTTGTGATGAGGCTCTTAATAACCTCTCTGACGAAGAACTATTACAAAAATTAGAAAAAAATTTCAGCCACTATTCAAGCAAGTTGAAACGGCAGGAGTCAGAACTGAATAGCTTTTGTAAAAAAACAGGATTACTTCCCGACGGTTCACGCTCGCAAGTTTACGGATTTGGTAAAAGTACCTCTCAAAAAGCTGTTTGGAAAAACGAGAAACAAAAGGTTTATGCGGCGGCAAATAGTGCTATTAGAAATACAGGCAGGGTTTTGGAGTTTAATAGCAAAGCAAGTTTTTATAAAAGTAGCGCCTGAACATTCCTTTTTCGTGAGTATCTTATATTATTTACTTCAAATTCAGCTTCTGAACGATAATGTTATTCCAATTCTTTGATTCCTACACTTTTCAAATACCGGTAAATTCCGTCATAATATTCCGGTTTTGCGGTCATGTCAGTTTCATCACCTGTCGGTACAAAAATAACAAATCCCTGTCTTGCCCTCGTCAGGAGGACTCTATAAGCGTTTTTTAAATAAAGGATATTATCTGCAGATTTTATATTTTGCCATTTTGTGCCAACAAATTTCAGATGTTTGAAATCACCATTTTCAAATCTTAAATCTGCATCCCAACAAACAATTGTCCAATCAAGTTCAAGACCTTGAATGTCAAATTCTGTTGCAGTTTCCTCTAAATGAAATGATGAACGAACATCGTTTTTACCGTTTAAAAACCAATTCGTGGCTTCAATTTTATTTTGAACCCATATTCCGTATTTTCTGAGTCTTTTTGCACCAGAGCTTGCAGTAAGCCCATATCTTTGCGATCCTTTTGCCTGACTTCTAACCCATAGTTTTGCTTTGTGTAGATTTCGAGTCACAAAGACAGGATAATCATTGTTAAACTGCTCATACAATCTTTTAGCAGTATCAATATCCACATCAAGAAGAGCCTTTACAAAATTTGAAACATTTTCACTTCTGAATGAACGTAACGAAACGGCTAAGTGCAAATCTTCAATTATGTTTACATTCATATTTTTCGTCATTTCGGCAAAATTATGCCCTTTGGAATATTCGTCATCGGTGATTTTATCGGAAACATAAATGTCCCAGTTTGGATAATTATTTCTCAATGAATCAAACCATCCATAAATACCGGCCGATTCACCCTTATTGATTTCTTGACCGCCACCGATTAAACATATTATTGTTGCCCAGTCATTGTGACGGTTTAATATACTAATCAGGAATTCAGGTTCTGACATATTAAAATCTTCAATATGTTTCTTCTTTTTCATAAAATCAGTCAAATTTTGTTCGTCCCAAGCTCGTTGAGCTTCATCGAAAATTGCAACTTTTTCAACAGGAGGAGTATCAACAGATATTGCGTCATCCCTAAAATGATGAATAATTTGTATAAATTCTTTTACTTTTCTGGAGGCTTCTTTTCTTGAAATATGATTTCTCTTTGCATCATCACGAGCAAGTGCTTCTTGTAAAACATCAACAAGCGGTCCATTCCCTGAGAGAAATACAGCATGCTCATCTTCAGCTATTTTCTGCCTTTCTACAGCTATATTAAGACCTGCAAGAGTTTTTCCTGCACCCGGAACACCTGTAATAAAACAAATTGATTTTCTGTTATGAGCTTTGCTATAATCTATAATTTTATTAATCGCTTTAGTAGTTTGATTAAGATTTTTCGCACTTGCATCATTTCTCGAAATATCTTCAACATTGTGACCGAGATACAAGGCCTGTGCAGCCTCTATAATCGTCGGTGTTGGCATATAAAGTGAGTTAATCCAATCATCAGGTATTATTTCATCCTGAATAAATTTTAAAGAAACTTCTGTTATGTATTTGGCAATTTCGTATTCGTTGCAACAAATCGTTTCTAAAACATTATCTTTTGAAATCCGAATTTCTTGTTTTACGCTGTGAGCCTTAGTAGAAATTAAAATTGGAACTAAAAGTCTGTTATGACTTTCTTTGTGAAAACAACTTAAATCAAAAGCATAGTCAGTTACTTGTTCAATAGCATATGAAGGGTATTTCTTTTCACCAACTTTAAATTCTAACAGAAAAATTATCCCTTTATAAATAACAATATTATCAATTCGATTACCTATTCGTGGAATGGTATATTCAAATATAATATATCCATCTAAAAACTGAGATAACTCTCGCTTCAAAATTTCAATTTCCCTATTCCAAGTATTCTTTTGTAAGTCCTCAGCAGAAAACTGGTCATTCGTTGTTATTTCGCCAAATATACTGTAATTATCTTGATTTAGGAAACTTTGAATGTCATTTGAATAATATGAACGTTTTACCATTATGTATTCCTCATTTAAAATTAGTTATATGATTATCATAACATATATATGTATTATTGTCTAATGTATGGTTGAAAATGTCAATGTAATAAAAGATAGATTAAAAAGTTTGGCACCATGCCCGCGGTGATATTTTAAGATTTATAGTCAGGCGTATGTTCATAAACATATTAATTCTACAACAAAACAAGCGACAGCATAATTTCTGTCGCTTGTAATTATCATATATTCTATTTTTTCGGGTTACCCCAACTATTGAAATTGAGCCTTTTAATGCTACCCCAACTATTGACATAGAGCCAGATGAAAAAGAAAACAGAGTAGTCAAAAGACTACTCTGTTTTGGCTCCCCCAATCGGGCTCGAACCAGTGACATCATGATTAACAGTCATGCGCTCTGGCAAGTGTAGAGAAATAGCAATATAAAAATGAATAAAAATCTCAATTTCAAAGCTCACCTGTATTAGTTTTATGTATTATTGTTTTACCATCATTGAATATTTTTTCGACATATTTTCTCCATAATTCCGGTATACTGCTCCAGTCAATCCAATTATCTTGTATATGTTTATATGCCACAAATGGTTTATCAGATTTTGGAGCGCTATATCCTAAAACGTCCTCAATACAATTTTTTAACACAACTAATTTATCATCATCACTTAAAGCATTTTTTATAGGTTCATTGAAACGCTCTGCACCATCCACTCCAAAGTCACCATCATGTATAACATATACATCTATTGTCATTGCTTTTAAATATTTTACAAAAGGAATGATTGCAGCTTTGCCACGAGCTCTTACAATATGCCAGTCAGATAATATTTGATTCTTTAGATCATATGGCATTCTGTTTATTGTTTCAGTCAAGACCACTTGTTCAGTGTCACCTTCTACGACTAAAACCTTTTTAACAAAAAAACATCTAGCAATTGACTCATCAATTTTTAAAATCATTTTTATATAATCTTTTGAATCTTCTTGAAGTTTTATAAATTCATCTGTAACATTAAACGGCATAGATTCAACTACTTCAGCTTTTCCATCATCCAACATATCATCGTTTATAGTGGTCCATAAACTATTGAGTACTTGAGATGGCTTTTTACTAATGTCAATCATATATGGCGAATGTGTTGTACAAACGATTTGATTATTAGTATTTTCAGCCAAATTATATATAGTGTCTCTCATTTTATTTATAGCATTTGGATGCAAATAAATTTCGGGTTCCTCAAATCCAATAATCAAAGGTCTTGTTTCAGAGTTATTTTTTCGATTATCTCTTAAACTTTTATACCTTAATAATGCAAATACTGTAGATCTGATAAGTCCTGTTCCTTGTAAATTGGCAGGTGTTGATATATTACTATTCATTTCTATCTGGAAGGTTGGCTTTATTACACTATCTGCATCGCTCAAATTGGCTGATGTTGTAATTCCTGTACCGGGAAAAATTTCTGACACGATATCATTAAGTTCCACAATCATTTTAGAAATTTCGGTACTATCATCATCGGGATCCAATTCTTGGCTAAGTTTATCCAGATATTTTTGAGCCTCTTTATAATTTTCTGAAGATTCTCTTATTTCAGAGAATAATTCATTTAAGATCTTTTGAAGTGTACCTGATGATCCTGTTATCTCATCCTCCTTATCTTGTGCCGGTATAAGCAAATACTTTGGCAATTTACTTAGTACATTCTGAGGAATACCACCAGGGTTTTCTACCCATACTTCTTCCGATTCATCAAATTCGTATATTTCATCTACAGAATTGAATAACTTTTTTTCTTTAGCTGTCAATTTTTTATTCTTATCTACTTGCTTTATTTCATCTGTTAAACTATCTTCATTTAAACCATTATCTAAATAATCTTGTACAGTTTTACATTCTTGAAAATTAGTTTTAATCTCCTTTTTAAATTCTTTAGTTTCAATTTTCACTGCAGATGATCCCATTTTTAAAGTTTTTCTATATATAAAACTCAGACCTGTTTGACCATCAACATTCTCAGTAGATGGTATTACTCTACCCTTAAATCCCCTCCATGACTTTGCTTCAGTAGGTAAATCACAGAATTCTGCCGTCAAAATAATCTCGTCAACAATTCGTTTATTTTCTCCCTCAGCTGTGGTACATGAAAAATACTCATTTGGATTTACTTTTTGTTTATTATTTAACAAATAGTCTAAAGCATACAAAATACTACTTTTTCCCACATTATTCTCACCAATTAAAAATGTAGAATCAGAAAAAACAATTGTAGTATCGTAATGTTTTCTAAAGCCTTGAATTCTCAGTGAATGTAAATACATTTAGCACTCCCTCTTTCTATAACACTTTTAACAAAAAATATGTTATACATAATCAGCTTATATAGTAGAATAATCATTAAATATTAGATAGGCTATTTATATTTTTCTTTTATATGTTCTGTCACATCTGAAATTTCAGGAAACAATTGACCCCTGTTAATCGAAAACTTGTCAAGCTGTTTTAAAATTCCCTTTTTAGCTTTTTTATCTATTATATAAATTTGAATTTTAGTATGTTCTTTGTATCTGTATTTATTGACTACATTATCTGTTAAATCAAACAACCCACAGATTATAAAAGCACCGTCTTGCTTAACAATTCTATCATTCTTTTTCTCAGCAAGGACAAAAAAGCAGCTTAAAATATCATCTTTTACTATCTCATCTCTAAATGCAGGCTTTTCCAACTTTACTTCATGAAGAAGTCTAATTGCTTTACGGTTAAAATCATTTTCATTAAGAGTTTTATCTTGTGCCCATGTGAGCAGATTCTTCTTCATATTGGATTTAAATAATGGTAAACTAGCTAATATCGAAACCGTATCGCTTTTTGGGTACTTAATTTCATCCGTTTTCACATCAAAAACAATCAATTCACCTTGGCTATTAAAATTATCGCAACAAGCAAAATAAAGTGCCACCAAAGGATTTTTTGTAATATCTAAAAGTCTTGTGGGTAATCCATAGTGTTGCATTTCAACTAAGTAATCAAGATGGGTAAAGCAGTTTTTAAATGAAGCTGGACACTCTATTACAGTTTCATTGTATAGGTCACATTCATGCTCATACCAACTATTTAAACGCATTACCGAAGGAAGTAAAACATAATTCACATCAGAGTGACCTCTATAATATATACTATTTCCAGATTTTCCAATTCTTTGTATTATTTTATTTGCTTTATCAAATGAAGTTATTAGATTAATCTCTACTTTAGATTTTATGTATATAATAGCTTGAGCAAATGACAATTTATCTAATTCAAAAGAACGGCTAAGTTCTCTTAACATTTCTTTTGTAGCCGCTATTCGTTCTTCAGCCTTACTATAAATTCTATAAATCCAATAAACTATTGCTTTTGCTTCAATAGCATTTAATTCTATTTTATTATTATAATAATCTGAATTGTTTTCTAAAAAAGAACTCCAGTATTTGTTTGCAACATCTAATTTTGGAAAGGAATTCTTATAAAGATAGGTAAAAGGTGATTCCATCGCAGACAAAGAAGTGTAAATCTCATTTTTATTTATTCTTGCAAATATATACTCAGACATATCACAATAGTAATCCTTTTTGAGTTTATTAATACATAAAATTTCAAATGCTTTTTTAATAATTGGGCTTTCTGCAAAATTGTTAGAAAAGAAAAACGCCATAAAACAATCTCCTTTAAAAAATAAAAACATATTTATAACGAATCTCATATCACACTTTACATGATTATGAGATTTTGGTTAATCTTCACCATAATCGCTATGATTGTGTTTTTTTAATTTAATACAATAATCTTTCCTCTCTCCTTACACATCTCCGACAAATGAAGGATAACTATTAATTATATGTCATTGATTTGTAGGGGGGATATTATTTGGAAATAAACAAAATGAATGGGGTATTTCATAGATTATATTATGCACTTACAGAATACAAAAGGAAAGGAGAAACAACATTAATTTTAGGAGCAGGTTGTTCTCTTTCCTCTACAATAAAGGATGTTTCAACAATAGGTATAATGAAAGAATCATTGTACGAACATAATATTGCAATTGATGATGAAAAGAATTGGGAAGATATATATAGTAATTTTATTAATGTTGTGTGGAGTGGTAAAACTGAAAGGGAACAAAGAGAATTATTGACAAAAGATTTGAAGGTATGACACCAACTAATGCTCATAAATGCCTTAAGAATCTTATTGAAGCAGGGTATATAAATAACATTATAACCACAAACTTTGATTTGTTAATTGAAACAGTCTGTGAAGATATGTCTTATTTAAAGCGTACTGGAGATATGGGTTATTCTAAACATGGTAACGCTGAACCAAAATTTAATTTATTAAAAGTACATGGAGATTTAGATTCAGGAATATTAAGGTTTTCTCCTGCCGAATTAATGAAGTTATCTCCGGATTTGTCAAATGATATAAATAAAAAAACTCAGGGATTAACTATATTTATAGGATATAGAGGACAAGATGTAGGCTTAATGAATTCGATAAATTGTAATTCCTCATCATCAATGTTTTGGATTGATATTTCAGGGCCATATAATCAGAATTCTTATGAAGCACAAAAAATTATTAATTTATTATCAGCACGAGAATCTTTAGAAAATGTTCTCAGCGGTAAAAAGTTTGGAGATTTTAACAACATATTACCGGAATTAAATTCTATCTTAGTTTTAAAAAATCATAAAAGCATTATTAATGCACAAAAGAAACACTTAATCAGCGAGTGGCAAGATACATCAATATTAGATGTGTTATCAATTAATTCAAGATTTTATGATTTATTTTTAGGTATTTTATATTGCTCAAAAATAATTAGTGATTCACATCAATGTGATGTTCAGTTGTATTCTTCTTGTTTACAAGCATATTTATATGTTTTCAAGAAGAAGTTATTGCCTTCAAAGTTGGTTAATATACCTAATAATGAAGTTGACGCACTGATACTTGGAGTTGCGTTTGAAATAGTTATAAGAGCTTTTTGCTTAAACATAACAAC
>ENA-OPAV01001309-OPAV01001309.1-human-gut-metagenome-genome-assembly--contig:-NODE-1309-length-17167-cov-2.739540_pt1 | contig 17167 bp, 17 predicted proteins | sample MGYA00241056_ERZ501428 | MGnify/ENA primary metagenome ERZ501428 (study PRJEB25962, sample SAMEA2042621) | human gut metagenome | biome: human gut; feature: human-associated habitat; material: faeces... | reverse complement strand
TGCTCTTGTTTCTGTAGGGAATGCTGCTTTCCAGCTGGCAGGGAAAATTCCGGAAGTGATGGTTTCTTCCTGCGGGGATGCCCCTTGCTTTACCGAGGATATGTCAGATAAGGCAGTGAAGCAGACCGAGATGTATGACGTTGTCGCGTTGGGACCGGGTCTGGGGCGGAACGAAAGAACGCAGACCTTTGTGGCGGATATGCTGGAGCACTGCCGTAAGACCATGGTTGTGGATGCGGACGCGCTCTTTGCTGTCGGCCATCAAAAAATCAATCTGAGAAACTGCCCTGCTGATGTGGTTCTGACGCCCCACGTGGGAGAATTTGCTTTCCTTACCGGACTTACCGCAAAAGATGTAGAAGCCGGCAGGATCGATGAAGCGATCCGGTATGCCAGGGAAAACCATGTGGTGCTTGTGCTGAAAGGAGCGCCTACGGTTATTGCCGTACCGGACGGCAGGGCATGGGTGAATTCCACGGGGAATCCGGGCATGGCTGCAGGCGGTATGGGAGATACTCTGACCGGCATCATTGCCGCCTTTATCGGACAGGGACTTTCTGCCGAAGAGGCTGCTGTAACAGGCGTATACCTTCACGGACTGGCGGGAGACCTGCTTGCCGAAAAGATGCCGGTGGGATATACGGCAGGCGATGTGGCTCGCATGATTCCTTTGGCGCGTAAAAAGGTTATTGAAGGATGAAGCGCTTTATAAAGTATTTCCTTTGTCTCCTTATCAGCCTTTGTGTCTTTGCAGGGACAGGCTGCGGGTTTGATGTCTTTTGCAGCGGGAGTAGAACAGGATCCGATGCGCCTCTGATTATCCGCATGCTTGATATCGGACAGGGAGACGCCATCCTTATTGAAAGAAATGGAAAGTTTGCGCTTATTGATACGGGAGATGTGGAGCATCGTCCTCGGATGGCGGAGTATCTCAGGAAGTACGGCGTGAAAAAGGTGGATACCGTTATTATCACGCATCCCCATGGAGATCATATAGGCGGTATGTTTTCCGTTTTTGCCAATGCGGAAATAAGGCAGGTTTATGATAATGGGGTGCCTACTTCCCTTTCCACGTACAAAACGTATCGAAAGATACTGGATAAAAGGAAAATTCCCCGCAGGACACTGCGGGGCGGTGAAAAAATACAATTGCTGGATGGCGTTCCTTTTACAGTTGTAGGACCTTTGGAAAAAAGCAATGCCCGCGGAGAAAATTCGCGTCAGAATAATGAAAGTATCGTGGGGCTGCTGAAATATGGTAATTTCACGATGCTTTTTACAGGAGATGCGGAAGCGGAAGAGGAAGCATCTATTTTGAAAAGCGGCGCTGACGTAAAGAGTATTGTCCTCAAAGCGGGACATCACGGAAGCAAGACGTCTTCTACGGAAGAATTTCTCCGTGCCGTCTCACCGAAAGCGGTTTTTATTTCCTGCGGCGCCGGTAATAATTACGGGCATCCCTCAAGGCAGACAATGAAGCGGTTGGAAAAATGGGGGATAGAAGTTTATCGGACGGACAGGCAGGGGACGATTACTCTTACCACTGATGGAAAGCGCTATGAAATTACAAAAGAACATTAGAGGGGAACCCATGGAAAGAGAAATGCCGAAGGCAGGAGAAGTGTGGCGGCACTTTAAAGGGAACTTTTATCTTATTATTGCCGCAGCTCGTCATACGGAAACGGGGGAAATGTATGTGGTTTATAAAGCGCTTTACGGTACGTACGAAGACTATCTCCGACCGCTGGATATGTTCATGAGCGAAGTGGACTGGGTGAAATATCCTGATGCGAAACAAAAATACCGTTTTGAAAAAACAGAAAAGGAAGAATAAATATTTCCTGCCGGAATCAGCTGCTGTTCATGGCAGTCTTTTTTTATCCAAAAAACTCAATATAAAATGAAAAAATCATTACTTTCCATCATGCATAAAAAGTGGTAAATTAAGCGTATACTTTTAGATACGTAAACGCAGCAGGATGAAAGGAGAAACAGTATGAATATAAAGATTGGAATTTTAGGGTATGGAAATATAGGGCGCGGTGTAGAAACGGCGCTCTGGGATAATCCGGATATGGAACTGGCAGCTGTCTTTACAAGACGGGATCCTTCACAGGTAAAGATTCTTTCTGAAAATGTGCCGGTCATTTCCGTCTCAGAAATAGAAGCATGGAAAGATAAGATTGACGTACTTCTTCTCTGCGGGGGAAGCGCTACTGACCTGCCGCAGCAGACACCGTTCTATGCGAAAATGTTCAACGTGGTAGATACGTTTGATACCCATGCCAGGGTGCCCGACCATTTTACCGCTGTCGATCGGTCTGCAAAAGAAAATGGAAAGATTGCCATTATTTCCGTCGGCTGGGATCCGGGACTTTTTTCCCTCTCGCGGCTTTATGGGAATGTGATTCTTCCTGACGGGAGAGACTACACTTTCTGGGGAAAAGGCGTTTCGCAGGGGCATTCCGACGCCATCCGCCGCATTAAAGGCGTGAAGAACGCCAAGCAGTATACCTGCCCCGTGGAAAGCGCCATGCGTGCCGTAAGGAACGGGGAAAATCCGGAGCTTACCACAAGAGAGAAACATATCCGTGAATGTTTCGTCGTTTTGGAAGATGGCGCTGACGCGGCATATGTGGAAAAACAAATTAAGATGATGCCGAACTATTTCGCCGACTATCATACCGTGGTTCATTTCATTTCGGAAGAAGAATTTGATAGGAACCATCAGGGGCTGGCGCATGGCGGCTTCGTTTTCCGCAGTGGAAATACGGGGAAAGAGAAAGAACATAAGCATATCATTGAATTCAGTCTGAAATTGGATTCGAATCCGGAATTCACTACGCATGTCATGGCAGCTTATGCGAGAGCTGCCGCGCGTATGGCCAGAGAAGGACAGACAGGATGTAAAACGGTGTTTGATATACCGCCGGCATACCTTAGCGAAAAGAGCGGCGAAGAGCTCCGTTCTTCGATGCTGTAAAAGGCAATAGCGGCTTGACAATTTAGTATATGATAGTGTATTCTACATAAGTCAGTTATGCGGAGCGGTACTCAAGTGGCTGAAGAGGACGGTTTGCTAAATCGTTAGACGGGTCTCCCGTGCGGGGGTTCGAATCCCCCCCGCTCCGCCATGAATTATGAGGCAGGATATTTTTATGGGTATCCTGTTTTTTGTTTTCATTATTCAATAATTAAAATAAAAAGGAATCTGATCAGAGGTTATTTTCCGGAACAGGTAAAATTGCGGTACCCTGCAAATCCTGGGCTGTAATTCCTTTTTGCTGCCAGCCTCATTATCGTGCTGTCTAAATAATAAAAAGGGTAAAGGCACCCGCTGTATCAGAATAAACACCTGGGCCGAAATAAAAGGTATTCCAAAGAGGTGTATAAACTTCTCAAGTAAGATATTATATATAAATTTTATTATGGGTTTTGCCAGAAATCATAGATAAGCGGACGGTTTTGTCCTTTAAAACATGGTATAATATTAAAAATAATCGTTGCCAGAGAACGGCAGAGGGAGATGTCAGATGACCATCACGTATATATTTCAGATTCTGGAAGCTGTGGCAAAAGGCGATGCGGAAAAGTATGGCGTAATTCCTGATATGAACGGAGAATTGCAGAAAGCAGTGCGCCGATCAAGGAGACGTGTTGCCCGGCTTCGGGAACGGGCGCAGTATGAGCTTGGGGAGATGGATAAGGCAAAAGTGGCGGCGGCCAATGACAATATGAGGCGTTTTACCAAGTCTCTCGGTAAAATCCGCAATTTGAACCTGGAGGACTGCAGGGGGCTGCTTGGCATTGAAGATTTTCTGGAAGATGGAAACCGGATTCATGAAGTCATGGAAATGGCCAAGAAGATAGAGCATATGTCGACGGTCAGCTCTACGGCGTACACGCCCATGTCTCTCGGATTTGGCGTGTTGGAAACATATACGGATGTGGCACCCATTGAAATTGATAATAGGAAGTTCAATGCGGGTGATAAGGAATATTGCCTGCAGATGATTAAAAAGCTGCATGCCTTTCAGGATTCTGTCCGTGAAGTTTGTTCCCGCTTGCTGGATATTACCGAGTGTGCCCGTGAAAGAGGGGACGCGCTGAATGATCTCGCTGATTACTTTGCTGATGGCGTAGACAGCCTGGAGCGGATCCAGATGCAGTCCGGCGGTGACTGGAAACTTTATACTTTGGCGCAGAAGATGCAGATCGGAAGAGCGATACAGGTAGCCCAGCTTATTACGCTTCTTTTCCGGAATCTGATGGATGGCGCGGGACATGTGGATAAACAGAGCCGCAGCGCGATAAAAAAAGCACAGGATGAACTCCTGAAACGTGATGCATGATAATTAAGATTGCCTGACGAACTGACCACCAAAAGTTAGATAAAAACTGATTTGAGGAGGTCAGTTTTATTATGGGGAAATACAGTTTTGCATAAATTCTTTTCTATAAGTATGCTATACTTTATGCATGTAGTTGTTTTTATAAACAGGGAGGCAATATGTCTATTGCATTTATACTGCGCATGATTTCCAATACGATCAGCGGTAAAGGCGGACATCCGCAAAGCATTAATGAAGAGATTGAGCGTGCGAAAAAGCGGGCGGCAAAAAGGATATACCGTGCAAAAGTACGTGCGGAAGATGAATTGGGAGAACTGGACCGTGTCCGTATCACTCTCATGGCAGGGGATATGAAAAAATTTACCAAAGAATTTTCTGAAATTAAAAATATTGATTTTCATGACTGCGACACACTGACCGGATTGGAGCATTTTAATAAGGAACGGAGAAACTGGAGGGAACTGGAAGCGCTGTCATCTAAAGCGATGGGACTGATGAATCTGTCCGGCGGTATGGATGCCATCGGTTTTGGTGCGGGCGTCATAGACCAGTATGCTGTGGTTCCGGAACTGGATGTGCTTCCTTCTGAAAGTGAAGGTGATGTGGATGCATTGAAAGAAATGAGCGGGCGGCTGCAGAAATTCCAGCAGCAGGTAAAGAAGCTGTGCTGCCGTATGCAGGATGTAAGAAGAGAAGCCCGCCAGGCACAGGATGCCCTTCTTGATTTGTCAGATTATCTGACAGACGGAATCAAGGATATCCGCGATATCCGAAGTGAGAGCGGGAATGACTGGAAGAATTATTCGGAGTCGCAGAAGATTATTATAGGCAGAACAACACAGGTGGCACACCTTATCAGCGTGCTTTCCGAAGTCCGTTTTCTTACTGATGAAGCGGATCTGCGTGGAGAAATAAGGGAAGCCCTGGAGGCGACGGAGGAGCTGCTTGACGAACTTGGCGTGTGATGGGGCGAGGAGAGTCTTTCTTTTGAGGAGGACTCTTTTTTATTGACTTGATAATTCAAAGACTAAAAAATAGAAAAGTTGTTTTCATTCTCGTAGATTTGTTAAAATAAACACAAGACGAAAAACATGCAATGGATTTGTATTTTCGGAGAGCGGCTATGAAAAGAAGAAAAGTAAGGACAGCTGTTTTGGGACTAATGGCATTTTTGATGTGGTCCGACAGCATGGCGGCGGAAGAGATTTATCTGCATGGAGATACGAATATTCCGATGATTTTGAATACCGGCGGTATAGATAATGATGGGAATACAGGCGTGTTTATGGATCTCACTTCTATCAGTGTGGAAGATTTATTTAAAAACGGCCTGGCTGTAAAAGTGAATTTCTTCAAGTTGGAGAAAGGAGTGTCGACTGTATCTACCGCCCATTTCCGCATGACGGAAGACGGCGGCGCATGGATTGCCATGGAAGACGGTTGGCATGCTGTGAATGAAGGAGCTGCGCGGGTGGAAAGTGAAGCGGTGCGTCTGATTCGGGAAGAAATGGGAAAAGAAGAGTGCCGGGATAAGTACATGGGACAAATTACAGCACTATGGGAAAGAAAAATAAAGGCGGCGGAAACGGCGCGGCAGGAAGAATATGAAAAGCCGCAAAGGGAAACGGAAGAAAAGAATCAGGAAAATAATAAATCCGTGAAAAGTGTGAAATTGCCGGACATGGAAATGCCGGAACTGGAACGAGCCGAGCCTGATAAAGTGGTGGAAATAAAATCACCTGGCATGATACCTGAAGTAAATCCTGTAAAAAAGAACGCATCGATAGAAATGCCGGTAAAGGCAGAGATGGAAGAGACGGAGGCAGATGCAGAGAAAAACGAATCGAGAAAGGAAGAAACGTCTGCCGAGTTGCCGATGACCGTTTCTCCTGAAAAGGAAAAAACGGAACTGACGGCAGTGAAAGTCAAAGGAAACGTACAGATGAAAGAAGATGCACAGAAAAATGAAGAGGGGGAAATCACCGAGCAGGTCGAAATTTCCATCGTCTCCCATCCGGTGGTGGAAATCATTTCGAAGAGCGACGTAACATAAGATCTCTGTAATAGTTGGCTCTTTTCCAATGAAAATAGTATAATCACTACGGAGTATTTTCCGGAAGCATAAATCCTCCCCGCAAAATCTGAAGGCTGCGCGGAGGATGTATTTTTTTCGAAAGGCGTACCATGGCTAAGAGATATTACGAACTTCATGTATCAGGCTGCACGAGACATCTTCCCGTACTGAATATTTCAGACAAGGTAGCGATTGCGGGATTTGTCATTTTGGGCGATGTGGAAATTGTGGAAAACACGGCCCGCGATTTGGCGGCGAAAGTGCCGAAAGATTGCGAATACGTCATGACGGCGGAAACGAAAGGAATCCCCCTTGCCGCTGAACTGGCCAGAAATCTGGGGCAGAAGACGTACCTGGTGGCGAGAAAGTCGGTCAAGGCGTATATGGATGATCCTATCTGTGTAGAAGACGAGTCTATTACTACGATGGGAAAACAGAAGCTGTACCTGTCTGCCTCTGATGTGGCGCTGATCCGCGGGAAGAAAGTCCTTCTTGTGGACGATGTCATCAGTACCGGCGGATCTATGAAAGCCTTGAAAGAACTGGCGGAAAAAGCGGGCGCCCAAGTCTGCTGCCAGGCTGCCATTCTTGCCGAAGGCGATGCAGCGAAGCGTGACGATATCGTATTTCTTGAAGAACTTCCTCTCCTGGAGGCTGAATAAAAACGAAAGCCGTATACACGAAATGGGTATGACGGCTTTTTTGATGGCGGGGACATCCGCTATTTTTACAGGAAATACTGTAAAGGAGAGCGCTTTTTGTGGTATAATATGGCGAATAATTTGGAATTTGCCACATAGATTTTGAATCAATTCCGACAGGAGGAATGGAATGAAACACCAGGAGACTGTTATCATCATCGACTTCGGCGGGCAGTATGCGCAGCTGATTGCCAGAAGAGTACGCGAATGCGGCGTATATTGTGAAATTCTGCCGTACAATAAGCCGGCAGAAGAAATCCTTTCCCACAACCCGAAAGGCATTATCTTTTCCGGCGGCCCTGCCAGTGTAAATATGGAAAATGCCCCGCAGCTGGATGAAGGCGTATTCAAGGCGGGCGTACCGATTCTGGGAATCTGCTACGGTATGCAGCTTATGGCAAAAGACCTTGGCGGCACGGTTGCCAGTCCGGAAAAACATGAATACGGCCATACGGAATTTTACAAGAACGGAAGCTGTCCGCTTTTTGAAAACATTTCAGAAAAGACTGCCGTATGGATGAGCCACGGCGATGCGGTCACCGATATGCCTGCCGGTTTCGGGCTGATCGGACATACGGAACTGACGCCCACCGCAGCGATGGCTGATGAGGCAAGGCGTTTCTATGCCGTCCAGTTCCATCCGGAAGTGGTCCATACCGCTGAAGGTACACAGTTGCTGAAGAATTTCCTTTTCCGTATCTGCGAATGTGAAGGCGGCTGGTCTATGGAAAATTATATCGACATCGCTGTTGCCAATATCCGGCAGCAGGTAGGCGACCATAATGTCCTCTGCGCTCTTTCCGGCGGTGTGGATTCTTCTGTTGCCGCGGTCCTTGTCCATAAAGCGGTTGGGGACAAACTGACCTGCGTATTTGTAGATCACGGATTCCTCCGGCAGGGCGAAGCGGAACAGGTAGTAGATACATTTACGAACAAATTCAAGATCAAACTGATTCATAAAGATGCGTCCCGGCATTTCCTTTCTCTTCTGAAAGGCGTGACAGAACCGGAAAAGAAACGTAAGACCATCGGCGCTGAATTTATTCATACCTTCCAGGAAGAAGCCAACAAATTAGAAGATGTGAAATTCCTTGTCCAGGGCACGCTTTATCCCGATGTGGTGGAAAGCGGCACCGCTACGGCGGCGACCATCAAATCCCACCACAATGTAGGCGGTCTTCCGAAAGATATGAAATTTGAACTTATCGAACCGCTCCGCGAGCTTTTCAAAGACGAAGTCCGCCAGCTGGGACGTGAACTGGGACTCCCCGAAGACGTCATCAATCGTCAGCCCTTTCCCGGACCGGGATTGGCAATCCGTATCATCGGTGAGATCACTCCGGAAAGATTGGATATCCTCCGTAAAGCAGATGCCATCGTCAGAGAAGTCATCAAAGAAAGAGGACTCTATAACGAAATCTGGCAGTCCTTTGCTATACTCCCCGCCGCGATCCGCAGCGTAGGCGTCATGGGCGATGAAAGAACGTACGATTACACCGTAGGCATCAGAGCTGTCACAAGCTCCGACGGCATGACCGCCGACTACTTCCGATTCCCCTGGGAAGTTCTTGAAGAAATGAGCAGGAGAATCTGCAATGAAGTCAAAGGCGTGAACAGAGTAGTCTACGATATCACATCCAAACCGCCGAGCACGATCGAGTGGGAGTGAAACCAGCTGTTTGAGATGGTGTTGGCAAGGCTACAAAACGATGCATTATTGTTACAAAAGAAGGTAATGTTCTTGCTTATTATATACATAACAGAAATTATTTTGAAGAATATTTGCTGAAGAATACTAAATATGAAAAAGCATCTACTTCAAGGTATAATTTTGGCGAAGTATACAATGAAAATAGGGATGATGATAATATAAAGCTGGATTTACAGGTGAGATTTAAATAATAAAGAAAAATGAACCTATGACCAGAAGTGAAAATATGGCAAGAGTTAAAAGTAAAAAACAAAACCTAAAATTTTTTAAGGAAACTTTTATGGTATAGGGGGTTCGGATATAGGGTGAATTATAAATTTACCAGGAAGTCCCGATATTTACATTGACAAATATAATGTTTCTATGTTTGTAAACGGATGCTTTTGGCATATGCACGAAAACTGTAAATATTCATCTATTCCTAAAAGCGATCATGAGTTTTGGGAAAATAAGCTTGAAGGAAATGTAAAAAAAATAAGAAAAACTAGGCTCAACTTGGAAGTATGGGCATTAAAGTGATAGTGGTTTGGGGATGTGAGATTAAATAGATGATGAAAGATGAGTCAAAGGTAGAGGATTTATTAATATTATTTTATTCTAATGAAGAATCTTTTAAAAAATCAGCGTGATTTTAAAACCAGATTATTTAAAAACATATGGGAGAAAAGGAAGGTTATTATGACATATGGTGTTGTTGATCTGTTCTGTGGTGTGGGGGGGTTGACATATGGCCTTGAAAAAGCGGGGCTAATTGTAACTGCAGGCTATGATTTAGATGCTACGTGTGAATACGCATACAACCATAATAACAATGCAAGATTTATTAACAAGAATATAGAAGAGGTGGATGGAAAAGAAATAAAAAAACTATTGCAGGGATATGATATAAAAATACTTGTAGGATGTGCCCCGTGCCAACCTTTTTCAAGACATCAAAAAGATAAATACAACAGAAAAAAACATAAAGACTGGAAGTTGCTCTATCAATTTGCGCGATTAGTTGAGGAGGTGAAGCCACAAGTTGTTTCAATGGAAAATGTTCCAGAATTGCTTAAAGAACAGGTTTTTATAGACTTTCTTAATGAATTAGAAGCACAGAAGTATAATGTTTCTTATGAAATAGTTAATGCTGCTGACTACGGAGTTCCGCAAAGACGAAAAAGATTGTTGCTTCTTGCATCAAGTGAAAAACAAATTAAACTTATTGAACCTACACATAAAAAAGCAGTTACTGTGAGGGAGGCAATAGCTGATCTTTCTCAAGTTGGAGCAGGTGAACCTAACAATAGGGATAAACTTCATGTTGCAGCCTCTCTTTCTAAAATGAATTTAGATAGAATAAGATATTCTATCCCAGGTGGTACTTGGAGAGATTGGCCAAAAGAATTGATTTTAGACTGTCATAGGAAAAAAACAGGACAAAGTTATTCTTCTGTTTATGGGAGAATGCGGTGGGATGATGTTGCACCGACCATTACTACACAATTCATTGCATATGGAACGGGGAGATTCGGTCATCCGGAGCAAGATCGTGCATTAACGCTAAGAGAAGGTGCAATGCTACAGACATTTCCCGTAAGCTATTCCTTTGTTCCAGAAGGGGAGAATGTTTGTTTAAAGAAAATTGCTCGACATATAGGCAACGCAGTTCCGCCAAGGTTAGGAGAAATCATAGGATTAAGTATAATAGAACACTATATTAAATGAAAGTGAGAATACGCAATATGGAGGATAGGTTAACATTTAATATATCTTTAAGTGTATTAAATCATTTGGGGAGAAACTTATATAGGAACGTTATTACAGTCTTAGGAGAAGCTATATCAAATTCTTGGGATGCCGATGCTCATAATGTTTGGATTACAATTAATAAAGAGAATAATTGTATGACAATCGTGGATGATGGAGACGGGATGAATTTTAGTGATTTTCAAAACAAATTTTTGAAAATAGGTTATTCCAAAAGAAGGAATGGAAAATATAAAACACCAAGCGGAAGACCATTTATAGGAAGAAAAGGGATAGGCAAGTTAGCTTTACTGTCTTGTGCTCAGAGAGTTCACATAGCGTCTAAAACAAAGGAAACATCTCTTGTAGGAGGGGTGATTGATAATTTCAGTTTAGACAAAGCGATTACAGACGATTTAAATTCACAGGAATATATACTTGGGAATCTTACGACTAAAGTTTTATCGTCTGCAGATATAAGAGAAAAAGGGACCTATATTTTGTTCGAAAATGTTAACGAAGGGATTACTAATACTGTAGAGTATATTAAGAAATCAGTTGCATTATATTTTAGATTTTCATTGTTAGATGAAAAATTTAATATGTTCGTTAATAATGAAAAGATTGATGAGAAAATGTTGAGGGGATTGGTGGAAGATACTCAATTTCTTTGGAAAATTAATGATATAAAAGATCCGTTTATTGAACAATTATCCCTCGATAGTGAGCCGAAAACACTAAAATCGCCGATTAATATAAAAGGTTATATTGCGTCGGTTGATAAACCTTCAAAACTTAAAATACGTGGAACGCAAGAGAAAGTAACTATTGATCTTTTTGTGAATGGAAGACTTAGGGAAAAAGATATACTGAGACACATTCCGACTTCTCGAATTGTTGAAAACTATGTATATGGACAAATTCATTTTGATAATTTAGATTTAGGGGATACAAAAGACATATTTACAAGTAGTCGAGAAGGTATTATTTCTGATGATTCTCGTTATAGAGAATTTCTTGATGAGGTTGAAAAATTGTTTAAGAATATAATAGACGACTGGGATGAATTAAGACGGATAAAGGGAGATGATGGTGATCCTGATAATATGAAAATTACACCTAAGGCAAGAAAAGCTCAGGAACTATTTAATACGACGATTAAGGAAATGAAAGAAAATCATAAAAAAATGAGAGATATAAAAAGAAAAAAAAGTCGTAATGTAGATGTTTGGATAAAACAATTGTCTCAGGAGTCGGAATATAATATTCCATCATATGTAGAATGCTTTATTGCAGAAAATCTTTTGCGGGAATATATAAAATACAATAACATGAAACTTTCTCAGGAAGCAATAAAGGAAGCGTGCAAATGGAAAGAAAAAGAAAAGGTAAATAAAGGAATAGCGAATATTAGTTATGAAATCAGAAAATCAATAGATGATATTTACTATCTTGATATGAAATATTTATCAAATTTTATTGATAAGGCATCAAACGATAATAAAGACGCTGCTTTGAGTCGTTCATCCAAAATATATAAACCCGTTAGGGATGCCGTTGGACATACTTCAATTGTAACATCAACGGCAAAACAGCAATTATCAATTGAATTAGAAAATATAAAAGCTCGAGTGATGAAATTAATGGACGATGTTGAATAGTCGCCCTTTATAATATTTATGTTAATTTAAGAAAAGTTATTGCGATTAATTAACGCTACTTTATATGACAAGTATACAGAAAGGTATTTTATCAAGTTAAAATACCTTTCTGTATACAAGAAGAGCAAATTTGAAAGCAAAGGAATATAAAAAAATTGAAGAAGGTTTGAAAATCTTTTATAAACAATAAATTATTTAAAAAGCCTTCCATCATTTTTGTGGGAGGCTTTTGTGGAAATAGTGATAGGCAAATTTATAATATTTATAAGGAGGAAGATCGTAAATGAGTTACACAATCTCTTTGTTCTCTGTTAAAACAAAACAGAAAGAACAGCAGTTGGCACAACCCGATTTCTTTGAGAAGGAGGAGAATCTGGAAAAATTTACACCGGAGCAGCAGTCAGCATTGGAAAACCGTTTGTTGAAATATCAGTATAAACCGGTAGGGAATAACAGCGATGGGAAAAGATTTGAACATGCTGATTTTGGAGAAGCGTTCCTGACAGACAGTGCATTATATTTTTCAACTTCGAATGACTTTGATTGTATTTTTGAAGTGGGACTGACAGCATCTGAGTTTACGGATACCGGTGAGTTTGCAAAATATGATGGGCAGGCAGGAGGTTGGGAAGAGATATAGAGCTGCTCCATGTCGAGGGGGTGGCGGTATATTTGTTCAGCCCATAAAATTTGTCGATAAGTGTAAAGGAAATAGGCGGCAAATCGCAGTGTATAGAAGGGAGCGAAAATGGGAATAATAGCAAATTATAAATATTTAAGTGATAAAAACTTAAAGGAGCTTAAAGCCTTCTATTCAGAAGAAAATGAAACTTTTGAGGAGACAGAAGAGCAGAATGGGGATGTAGAAATACTCCTTGATTTAGATAAGATGTGGGATGCACTTCATTTCGTGCTTACAGGAGCAAGCAGCAGTGAGCCTATAAAAAACAACCCTTTTAGTGAAGCGGTTGTAGGTGTGTCTTCTATTGAAGGTGTGGAAGAGTTTATATCTTATACAGAAAAGTCGAGGGTTAAAGATATAGTTTTTGCTCTTGATCATTTTGATATAGAAAAAGCTATGGAAAATTTCAGTATGAAAGAATGCAGAAAAGCAAATATATATCCGGACATTTGGAATTATGAAGAAGAAACGGATGAAATAAAAGAAGAACTAATGGATTACTTTCAAAATCTGAAAGACTTCTATAAGAAAATATTAGAAGTAAATGGTAATGTAATGGTCACTATTTGCTGAAAAAGTATAGATAAACTCCGGTTTATCGGGTGAATTGGATAAATCTTATAGATATATCTCTGAAAATATTACAGAGTTTTTAATTCTGCTGAGCATGAAGTAGATGAACTGTTTTCATAGAACTGCTAAGAAATGTATTTGAATGGGCTTTATATTAAATGACAGAGGGGGGATATGATGTTTGTAGATCGAATTGATGGCGTTGATGCCAAGGAAGTGAAAAGAGTTTTTAAAGAATTAATCACTGCTTATGTGAACCCTGCATATGGGTCTATGTCTAAAAGGGATTTTGATATATTGCTTTTTATGAAGCTGCAAGATTTAAAGGTTATAGAGAAAGATCCTGATTTATATGACATTGTATCCAATTTGAAAGTGACCAGAGCAAAGGCAAGAAATCTGTTATATGAAGCTAAAATGCGTAACTCATCAGAAAAAATGCTGGATAAAGAATTAAAGGAGTTACTGTCTACCCCTATTTTCTTTAAGGAAAATGATAAAATTGCAATTGAAATTAGTAATCCATTATTATCAGATCATTTGAGGTGGAAACTTAAAAGATTGGGATATATTACGGATGGTTCTTTTTCCGCTGAATTGATAAAACTATCAGAGGAAGCTTATATCACCATATTTGAAGATATGATTCCGAATGAATCACGAAAGAAAATAACGGAAGCATTAGTTAAATGTGGTGCAAGGGAGGAATTGGGATTTAAGGGAATACTCTCTTCCATTCTTAAAAAATTAAGTGGAAGAATAGTTGGGAGAGCCGGAGAAGAATTAGTTGATGGGATTTTTAAATATTTAGGTCCTTTAATGAGTGAAAAACTAAAAGAAATATCCAGTGTTTATAAGGATTTTTTTGTAGAACCACAAGAATAAATATTAGATTATGCGACTGTTTTTATAAACGTTTTCTTCCCCAACGACTTATAAGTCAAATTATATAATGGGCAGCAGGCTTTATATGAAGAGTGGGAATAACGGTAACCAATGTGTTTCTGTAAAAAAACGGTTGAAAATACAGTATTTTAGAGATTTTACAGGACAAAAACTCCTGTCATATAAATTGTTTGGAAGGTCTTCCATCATCTTGCAGGAATGTTTTTGTAGAGAAATAGTGATTGATAAATTTTTGGAGAAGAGAGAATGTCAAGCTGGAGCGGTATAAGAAAAAAGCTGGAGACAGAATATTTAGCCCCAAGTCTGCGGGGGCATATTCAGTATTATGCAACATCATATAGCAGAAGTCCTGATCATGAGGGACGGGCGGCAATAAGGTATGATGGAAAAGAAATTATCAAAGGATGTTATTACAATAATTGGATAAAAGCAGATTTATTTCCCAAAGATGAAAAATATGAAAAACGCATGAAAGAGGAATTTGCGTTTATGGATGATACAGCCTTACGGTTGGGCATATTTGATCAGCGTTGTTTTTATAATGCCTTTGCAGAATTTGAGCAGCAAGGTATCGAAATGAGTTTGAAGAGTGAAAATTTAATCGTACGGATATTTGCTGTGTTAGATAGGAGGGTTGGTAAAAGAAGGTTAGCTTTAATGAAAGAAACGATAGCAGAAGAACCGGATACATTCCGGGAATTTTATGCCATTCGTATGAAGGCGGAAGGTCTGATATAATCCGGTTTGCACAGATAATAGATAATTGAATATTATATAAAATAAGCACATAACTTTAAGATTGCAAAACCTTTCAGCTATGTGCTTATTTTATATACGCTCAGGTTTTAAATCGTTCAGAAAGCTTTCTGCTTTTGCGGTGAGGATTTTGTGGATATGATGTCTTCGGAAAACCGGACTTGATCGAGCTCGTCAGATCGTGGGACGTTTATTGATATTGACGGTAATAAGATGGATACGATAAAGTGAAATAGAAAGTTGTCATTCAGAATTTCTAAAAGTTTGTAAGGGCAAGATGCTTAGTCAGAAAGTACAAAAGTATATTAAAGATCATTCTTTCTGTTATATAAATTTATAGTACGCATGGATAATATATTGTGAAAAAGTTCACAGATGAGGATGACATCATGTTTTTTGTTTTGGAGGTCATATGTACAAGCTGGAAACTGAAAATTTTTCATTAGAATTGCTGCCTGGAATTCATCAGGATAATTTTCCGTACCCCAAGGCGAATAGTTTTCAGGTTAAAGTGTCAAGTTTAGGTTTTTCTGCGGATTCTATTATGGATATTGATGACATTGCTTTATCTGATTTCGCGGTGAATTTGAATGAGCTTTATGAAACACTGAGCGGATCGGTAAGACTGGAAGAACCATATAGTATGCACTGCTTTTTAGAATTTACGGCTGTAACAGGCGGACATATTTGCATTAAAGGTCGGATTCATAATAAAAAGGGTATTGGATACGGACATGAACTGACATTTGAAAATGAAGTAGATCAGACATATCTTAGAGGTTTTGCAAAAACACTGTTTGCCGATTACGGTAAATATGCTAAGTGATCGAATGGTATTGAAAGCAGAAGCATGAATAAACAGGAGTTGGCAGAAGATAATTAATATATTTTTAAATTATAAGCATAGGATAAAGTACCTGACAGATTATGGGGCTGTTTTACTTCGTTTTCACAAGCGGGTTGGATATAATCATATAAATTCTTTACCCCAAATGGATTGCCGGATTTCAGAGCGGTGGGAGCATGAAAGCTCATCAGTAAAATGGTAGTAGGGAAAATACAAATGAGAAGATATGCATACTTAAAAGAACCGATAAAAACAAACAAGAAAGATTACATATATAAAATTATGCTGTATCAGACGAAAAAAGATGGAGTATATCTGTTTATGTATTGCCAAAAGGATGCCGTTCAATGTTCATTTGACTATTGGTATAAAACGGTTGAAGATGTCTATGAGGATTGGAATGATCTTGTGAATGAAAAAGGCTGGATTCCTATAGGTGATCCGCTGCCTTATTGCCAGCACGATGCTTTTTTACCGATAAGAGTAAAGGGGCGTGATATCGGTGAACCCCAGTGGGGAAAATTGGAAATTCTTGAAAATGGCAAATGGAAAGAATACATTCCTGATTAGTGGCGTCCGTAATTGTTTATAATTTGAAATATTAAAATAAGAAATAAGTTTATGGAATGCATGATTTTAAAATTATGAGTGAACGATTGCCGCTGCCCTATCGTAACGCGCTTAAATATAATTAGACCGGTGCTTTTGTGTAAACAGAGGAAAGCATATTTATACACAAAGTGAGAACTGCAGATTTGGATTTGGGAACTGATATAAAAGCTGCCTGCTTCGATTTTGCTGACTAATTGAGGCTTTCTCTGGTTCAATTGACGCGTTAAAGGGCTCATGCTACTATAATTATATAAGAAATTTTATATGATTAAATTAGGTATCTTTAGATTTAATAGAGAATTTGGTTAAGCCAAAGCGGTCACGCCACTGTAACAGTGAGGGACTTTGCAAAAGGACGCACAGCGTTCTTGGTCACTGAGAAATTTTCTTGGGAAGACGCAAAGAAACGATGAACTGAAGCCAGGAGAACTGCCTAATTGATAATCGCCAATTGACCTGCGAGTGACGGGGACGGGGATTTTGTATACATGGGTACCATGCTATACTTAAGCTTATCAGGCGCGGTGTCTTTCTGTGAACGAGATTACAGCCCGTTTCCTCTAT
>ENA-OPAV01001300-OPAV01001300.1-human-gut-metagenome-genome-assembly--contig:-NODE-1300-length-17220-cov-2.104690_pt1 | contig 17220 bp, 4 predicted proteins | sample MGYA00241056_ERZ501428 | MGnify/ENA primary metagenome ERZ501428 (study PRJEB25962, sample SAMEA2042621) | human gut metagenome | biome: human gut; feature: human-associated habitat; material: faeces... | reverse complement strand
GCGGCAAGTTCGAAAGCTTGGAATACGTCTTGGCTGTTTTGTGCAAACTCGGCATTTACGGGAGCGGCCTTGTAAATATTGAATAAGTCACGTCCCACGATGGAAACTTTTACATTGGTTATCGGAGTGTTTCTGAACCAGATTTTTGGCAGTGTATAGCCGATAGAGAGTTCGCGCAGTTTTACGTATGTGGCATCGTGTAAAAACTCTTCTCCTACAGGATAAGTTCCGGCGATAGTAGCATAATATTCTTGAGCAGTTACCTGCTTGGTGTTTTCCAGTCCGGTTGATTCGACAATACCGTTTACTACCATGCCGTCACGTCCACTCAATGTTCTCTTGGAGTTACCGGCACCGGTAGCATAAGCATCGGTCATTGAGAGGAATTGACCGCCGTATCTTACGTCTATAAGAGCGCTGAATACAATGTCTTTCCAAGATAGTGTGGTACCAAAGGAGCCTGTCCATTCAGGCATCATATTACCGATGACCTTTTCGGATTTAGTGTCAATGAGAGGCAGACCGTTGTCTCCTACCAAGATACGTCCATCTTCATTTCTTTTGTATGCAGTGGATACAATATCGCCAAATTTTCCACCTTCATCAATGACAACCTTTCCTACACGTACATTGGTGGTGAGCGGGAATACATAGCGTTTGTTCTTTTCATCCAGCTCTACATTGCGAGTTGTATTTTTACCCCAATTCAAAGTCACGTCCCAACGCCAGTCTTTGGTTTGGATAGGAGTACCGGTTACCATTAATTCCACACCTTTACTTTCCATTTTTCCTGCATTGATTTTCTTGCTGGCATATCCGGAGGAACCGGGAACAGTCATTGACAGAATTTGGTCGGTTGTGGTAGAACGATAATAAGTAAAGTCAATGCCCAGGCGGTTATTGAACATGCGGTAGTCTACACCTACTTCCCATGATAAAGTTTTCTCGGGTTTAAGGTCGGCCAATGGATATGTGTTAGAGCTACTTCCTACTGTATGGTTACCTAACGCTTCCAGAGTATATACGTTATAGAGCGCATAGGGGGCTGTGTCGTTGCCGACCTGTGCAATAGAACCACGTACTTTTAAAAAGTATTCTTTGGGCAGTTCAAATATGTCGGACAGAATTCCGCTTAAACTTGCAGACGGGTAGAAATAAGACCAATTGGATGAAGGCAAGGTGGAAGACCAGTCATTACGCGCTGTAACATCAAGGAAGGCATATCCTTTATATCCCAAAGTAGCATTTCCTAAAACCGAGTTGATGCGTTTCGATGAAAAGTCCTGAATAGCCAGTTTGCTTTCACCGTTACTTAATGCTACAAAATTGGGAATGATTGCTTTACCGCTTTCACCGGCTAAAGATTTAAATTTGTTGTAGTTGGTGGCAATCCCCACATTGGCTGTTAAGGAGAAATCTTTAAATCGTTTGTCAAAGTTCAGCATCAGGTCTGCGTTTAATTCTTCGCTTGCGGTGTTGGTAACGGTCATTAAGTCTTTAGGACTTTCCGCTTTTGCATGATAAGGCATATAGGTTTCTACGTTGTCTGAAATTCTATCCAAACCGATTCGTCCGGTTATTTTCAGCCAATCGGTGATATTACCTACTACGGTTACCTGGCCTTGGAACCTGTCTCTGTTCAATTCGTTTCCATTTCCGTTTGCAATAAGTCCGTATGGATTTCTGTATTCGGTATCTTCTCCATGCCAGTTCACAACATAACCGTCAATACCTACCGGGTTTTGTAAGTCTTGTAAACGGATATTCCGTGGTAAACGGATCAAATGTGACCATACACCGGTATAGAAAGTTTCCGGACGGTTTTTTACTTTTTCACGGAAATAAGATACTTTACCGCCAATGGTCAGATATTTGTTTTTGATTTCCACATTTAAGTTATAATTCTGTTTATTCATGGATTCATTGGGCAGAATACCCTGGTTACGGGTGTCGGTGAAAGAGAAACGCGCATTCATTTTCTCGTTGCCGCCGGTTGCGCTGACTGAGTTTACATAGTTTAAAGCTGTGCGGAAGAAATCATCAATGATGTTTTTCTGAGGTAACATGGCGTATTCTTTGTAGGACTCATCTCCATAAAGTTCTTTACGCCAGTTGGGAATCATTTGTCCTGTCATCTTGGGACCCCATGAACCACTGGCTTCCAGTGCATATTGTCCATTGGTACCCTGGCCATATACATCTTGGAATTCGTACGAGTCGTAGGCTTTACTCATAGAAACGTAGCCATTATATTCCAACTGCAATTTTCCTTCCTTACCCTTTTTGGTAGTGATGACAATTGCACCATTTTGTGCCCTTGAACCATAAAGAGCGGCAGCATTGGCACCTTTTAATACTGAAATACTTTCGATATCATCAGGGTTGATGTCGGCAGCTCCGGAAGAATATGAGAACTGTGTATTGCTGTTGGAATTATCCAGAACAGGTAGTCCGTCAACTACCCAAAGCGGTGTGTTATTACCGCTTAAAGAGTTCAGACCACGGAGCACAATACGAGTTGGCCCACCTACGCCACTACCGGATTGCGATATCTGTACGCCGGCTACCTTACCTTGCAGTAGGTTTGAAACACTGGTAGAACGGTTCTCTGAGAAAACGTCTGTTTTTACTTCTTGCATGGCATATCCTAATGCTTTCTTTTCTCGTTTAATACCTAATGCCGTTACGACGACTTCAGAAAGCATTTCGCTATCTTCTTTTAATGTAATGGAAAACGTGTTTTTTTTGTTGATGCTGACTTCTTGTTTCTCATATCCAATGAATGAGATAATAAGTTTACCATTCTCCGGAGCATCTAATTTGAAAGCTCCGTTAATGTCTGTTATTGTTCCAAGAGTGGTTCCTTCCACTGAAACATTGGCACCAATAAGGGATTCTCCGTTTACATCTTTCACTGTACCTGTAATGGTTCTTCGTTGCTCTTGCGCAAAGGCGACGAAACAGATGAAAGACATCATTGTTACAAAAAGTAATCTAATGTGTTTTTTCATACGACTTTGTTTTTAAGTTAAACAATAAGGAATTTAAAGTATTATAATCTGTCTTATATAGACAATCTTGAATAAGTATGCATGTTATATATATTTGATTTAAATGCAAATGTATTAATATTGCGGTAGATATTATTAAAATATATTAATTATTTGCAACGATATATGCTATTTTTGTATTCCACCTGTATAGAGTGCAGGCCTGTCTCTCATTTCCCGTATTTCCCACGTCCCATTGAAGCTATCGTATAAGATAGAGGAATCCTTTCTTTTGTTTTCATACACTTTACCGTTTATAACAGGCCTGTTTTTTCCATAGCTGAATGTCGATTGTGTTTTACGGTTCCAAATATACAGACTTGCCGGACGCTTGGTATTCAGCTCCGCTTCAATCTTCCAGTCACCGCATTGAAAACTGTTATTGTCGGAACGTTCTATATTTACAATTCGGTTTTCGTTCGCTTCCACTTGAATAATAGTAAGTATACGATTGGCCTTACCGGGTTCATAACTGGCTGTCAACGACCAGGGAGCGGTAAAGTCTTCACCGCGGACACCTATTTTCCTGTTTGGCTCGGCGACAAACTTATCCGTTTGGCTGATAGTACATTTTTGTTCGCTGAACAAGCGGGCGACAGAAATATATTTGTCTTTTTTGTTACGGGTTGTCAACGTTGATGTTGTTTCGTCTATCTGGAATTTTACCGGACTGTGCAACAGCCAATCCCAACTTACCGCTTTAGTTGCTTCCAATTCGTCGTAGATAACCACGATGTTGGGGTGCAACAGGAAGATATGGCGGCGATACTTCTTCAGGGGAGTTTCTCCGAAACCGTTTTCCCGTGACTGTTCAAGATTGTGGCCGGCAAAGTTCTTTTGCCACATGGGGTATTCACTGATGCCGCAATAGGCGTTGGAAGCATCTCCCAAGGCATAGGAGACATGCTCCCCGTTGAACATGCGTACAATGTTTCCATACGCACGTGTGGTGAACGGTTGTCCGATGCCATCTATTAATAAGGTGTTGTGGGCGCGTGTATGGCGGTAAGACAACAGGTTATGCGGGTCGGAGAAGTTCATATAATGACCTACCGCATGGTAAATGGCTTTTCCGCCATAGTGCAAGTTGAAAGCATTCTGGTTGGAGTGCGTGTGGCTGCCGGAACCGAACGGACTGGAACGGAAGCTGAGACTGATGTTATGTTTATAGTCCTTCAAATCGCTGTTGGCTATCATTTCACCGGTATCTTTGAACCATACGGCTTTGGGAGCATCTGCCGGTAATTCGGCTTGTCGGGGACGTTGTTTGCCGCATGCCATACGGTAGAGGCGCGTTTCTGATTCTGTTTTATAACGGTTGTTGATAGACGAATACCAGGCGGCGTACGGGTCCTCGGTAGTGCGTGCCATGAAATCGGCAAAAGCGCTACGGATGCGCAGGGGCTTGCCGTTATTTTTTTCGTGTCCGTCGCCGAACCCCGCACTCAATGCCCGGGGTTGCCAGCTATACAGCATACCGATGCCGGCATTTTTATACCAGGGATGTTGCATGAAATCTGTTTTTGTCAGATAGCCGAACAGGGCGGGTACATAAGATAGGGTAACAGCATTGGCGCTGAAATAACTTGTTCCGTTATGCCATGAACCGTCGCGGTTGAAACCGGATGCAGGGGCGCGTGCCGTCCAAAGTTCGTAGCTGTATTCCAGATATTCTTTGGCAAGCGGATATTTGTCGTACATCACCAATGCGGCTTGCATGAAGTGGCGGAATGCGAATTGCCAGAAATGATTGTCGAAGATATGGGTTTCTTCATTTTCCAGAATATGGCTCTTATAATAGAGTGACAGTACATCCATAATGATACTTTCTATCTGTTTACGCTCTTGTGAACTGAAGCGGTCGTAACAATTCTCATAGGTACATGCCAATGTGTAAATCAATTCTCCGGCATTGAAATCATTGCCGATAACTTTCTTGTCAGGTTCTACGGCCAACAGGCAGCGTACGTTTTGTACCATTTTTTCTGCGTATACATCCAATTGCAGCATTTGATAGGCAGTATTCAGATTATCACATTCGACCGCCATACGGGTGATTTGTCTGTATGGTTTGGTATCGTTGGCATAGTTTGAACCGAGCGCATTGCGCGAGTCGGTAATCATGTTCTCGAACTCCGGATGTGAACGTACTTTCCTGCGCGCTTTCTCCAGATTGTCGTTCAGGAAACAATAGATGCGGGGATACGCTTGAGGGATGCTACTCAAAAAAACATTGGCTTCGGGTGTGACGAATCGGGGTATGTCATCGGTTACGGTAAAACTGTATGTCTTGCTCCAGGAAAACTCTTTACCTTCTTTGCTTACCGAACGCACACGCCAGTACCATGTACCGTTTTCCAATACTTTGTGCGGATTGAACATACACCAGGGCTTGGGTTGGGACAGCACGGTACTTGCATCCGAGAAGTCTTTGCTTCTTGATAGATTGAATTGCAGGAAATCCGATTGCTTGACGCTTTTTGGAACCAGCAGTGGCGAAGGGTTTATATATAAAGTATGCTCTTGTTGCGGATACGGCGTTTCGCGTTCATTCTCGTGGATACGCTGGATGTTTTCAGCCTGAATAGAAAGCGGTATCAGGCAGAATATCAAGAAGAGTAAGAGTTGTTTTTTCATGTTGGATAGTTATTTGTATAAAAACTGTTTTTATTAGGTTTGTTATTTATTTCTTTTCAACACAGATAGTTGTTGCCTTTCCTTCATTCTTTTTCCGGTCGAGTGATACAATCTTGAAAATCAGAAAATCGGTAGTTTTAAGTTCTGAGGAGGTATATTTGTATGACGGTTGCTTCACGCCGGTTGCTATCAGTTCGTAATCGGGATTGTTGCCGCGAGTACGGTATACGGCATAGGCGGCAGCATCTTTGGCAGGTTTCCATTGAAGGGAAACGGTATCTTCGTTGAAACCGGCTGTCAAATCCTGTGGGGCTGCCGTTACAGTGTGTTGCGGCACATTACTTATTGTATATGTTTGGTTGGCTTTTGTCGGGAATGATATTTTGTCCTTACCAAGCGATTTGTATCTTATCATTTTACCGGTGGTATCTTTCAGTTCTGCACATGCAATGCCGGGGTATTTCAAGACACAAGTGTTATTCTGTTTTGACAACACTTTGGCTTCTGTGAGCCGTCCTTCCTTCCAACTGGCGGATACTTCGAAGTTGCCGCGTGCAGTAAGCCCTTTGTATGAACCGTCTCTCCATGCATCGGGTAATGCAGGCAGTATATGTATATATCCTTCATGGCTTTGCAACAACATTTCCGCAATGCCGGCCGTCCCGCCAAAGTTGGCGTCAATTTGAAAAGGTGAACGCAGTACGGCAAGGCAGGTTGCCCAAAGATTTTCGCGAATACCGTTTGTCAGCAAGGCAGCTACGAGATCATGTGCACGGTTACCTTCTTTGGCACGTGCCCAAAGATTTATCTTATGGGCCATAGACCAACCGGTAGAAACATCGCCGCGACGGTTGAGCGTTACTTTAGCGGCATCGAGCCATGCGGGAGTATTCTCATTTATCAGTGTGCCCGGATAAAGACCGATAAGTTGTGATAGGTGACGGTGATGCTGTTCCAGTACGATATCGCCATAGTACTTTTCTTCACGGTATTCTTTTATCTGACCGGAGTTCCCTATTTGTACGGGGTCTAAACGCTTACTCTGTTCTTTAAAGAGACGGATATTTTCGTTATGCTCGCCCAACAGGTTTGCGGCACGAATGGCATCTTGATGGTTTTCATATATCATCTGCTGGTCGAAAGCGCAACCGATAGTGGGATAGGGACGGTTAGTGGCTTTAGCATATTGCTCGGGTGAAGCAGAAGGGTTGGCAAGTAAAAGACCGAGCGTATCGGTAGTAACCTTACTCAGAAAATCGGCTACTCCCAGTATGGCAGGATAGGATGTCTCTTTTAGGATTTGTTTGTCATTGGTGAAAGCGTAATAATCCCAAAAAAGTTTTGAGGTGAAAGCTGCCATGCCGGGACCGGAGTGTCCGCCGGGCATTCCTACCATATAGGCTCCCGCTCCTGTACCCATAGTCCAGCCATTGCCACCGGGTTCGTCAGAGAAATGCTGCGGGTGGTGTATTTTGATATACTTTGATGCAAATTGTTCGGCCATAGGTTTATAAGCCTTATGGTAATCGGAATAACTCTCAAACAGTTCGGTCAAATTGGTGTTGAAAGCAGGCCAATAGTTCATTTGTATGTTGATGTTGTGGGTATAGTTACCGTTCCAGGGGGCCAGCTCGTACTGGTTCCATACGCCTTGCAAAGTGGGTGGGAGAGCACCTTTGCGGGCACTGCTGATAAGCAGATAACGTCCGTAATGAAAAAACAACTCTTCCAGATACGTATCTTGCTTTCCGGCCTTGTATGCAGCCAACAGGCGGTCGGTGGGAAGATAGCTTTTGGGGCCGATATTCAGTTGCACCCTTTCGGTAAGCGAGGAGAAGTCGTTAATGTGAGTGGTGCGCAGTTGGCTATATCCTTTCTGGGTGGCTTTTATAAGGCGTTGGGATATTTCTGTGTGCGGATCGGGACATCCTTTCAGCTTTTCGGCAGGTTTATTGGCAAATACTTGAGGCGATAATCGGTAGTTGGTTCCTAAAGCCAAGAGTATAACGGCCGAATCGGCATTCTCCACTCGGATAGTACCATGGTCTGCGTTAGAGTCGTTCCAAGCGGACATACTGCCATTTATGGGAATCACTTTGACTTGCGCTTCATAAATCAGTTTCAGATATTCGGTTTTTCCTCTCAGCGTAATCATGTCATCTTTAGCGAACACCTTACCTTCACGTCCGTTATAGCTGAAGCGGGTTTGCGTGGGACCGCTCAAGTAACCTATGGTCATGGTATCCGTACGTTGCAGAGGTCCGAAAGGTACTAAATGTGCGATTTGCGGGCGAACGGTAAAAGTGAGGCTTCCGGGTTTGTCGGCGGTCAGCTTGATGACCAGTACATTGTCCGGATAACTCATGAAATATTCGCGGTGGTATTTTACGCCTTGGTATTGGTAACTGACTTCGGCGATACCTTTGTTTAAGTTCAGGCTGCGACGGTAATCACTTCGGAGGTCATGGAAAAAGTCCAGATATAAATCACCGAATGACGTTTGTGTTTCAGCCCCCCAAAGTCCCCGTATATATAAAGTTTTATCTGTCAGTTGCAATCTTTCGGTACTTGTACCGCCAAAGATACTGGCTCCCATATAACCGTTTCCGATGGGTAGCGACCAACGTTCCCAATCTATATCTATGGGACGTTCCGATTCATTGGCGGGAATCAGGCCGCCTTTGTTGCTTGCAGGTTCGTCGTACCAAAGTTCATAATCGGAGGTCAAACGTTTTATGTTTTCATGTTGTGCCTGTACATTGATTATATAAAAGAGGCATAATAGAACGATTAAGAGTTTCTTCCTGTTTTTCATATATGTATTCTTGCCTTTTTGTTCAAGGCAAATATAGGCAAGCAAATACTTTTCGGCTTATAGTGGCGTGTAATAAAAAGTGAGGCAGGTGCAAACCTGTCTCACTTTTGTCGAATTGTATTTTAATTCTGTCCGAATAGTTACTTTCCGTACTCTGACGGCAGGCAACCGAAGTATTTTTTAAAGCTGGTGGCAAAGTACGATGGGGTATTAAAACCTACCATTCCGCTGATTTCTGCTACTGTGTATCTTCCTTCTTTCAGCAGCTTGCATGCCCGGTTGAAACGTACCTTACGAATGAAGTCATTGGTCGGTTCGCCTGTCAGCGCTTTCATCTTGATATGCAGGTTGGAACGACTCATGCACATTTCACGGGCAAATTCATCTGTGGAGAACTCTACATTATCTATATTTCGTTCCACTATTTCTATTGCTCTCTTTAATAACTCCTCGTCCAGCGGGTTGAGCGCCACTTTTTCCGGTTCCACTTCCAATGAGTTGGAATAATGCTCAATAGCCCGATACCGGGTACGGAACAGGTTCCTGATTTTCGCAACAATCACTGCCATTGAGAAAGGTTTGGGAATGTAATCGTCCGCACCCACTTGCAAGCCCTCCAATTGCTCTTTCAAATCGGTTTTGGCAGACAGGATAATAATAGGTATATGGCAGGTACGCAGGTTTTGTTTGATTTGTTTGCATAACTGTAAGCCGTCCATAACGGGCATCATGACGTCGGTCAGTATAAGGTCTATCTCTTGTTCTTTCACGATGGATAACGCCTCTTCACCGTTTTCTGCTGTCAGGATGTGATAGCTGTTGCCTAACTCTTCGCAGAGGTACTGCAGGATGTCCGTATTATCTTCTACAATCAGGATATTTTCTTTACGTTGCCTGTCTGCTTCCGTTGTTTCCTCTGTCACTTCCTTTACTTCCGTATCGATTACATACATATTCCGGTCGTTGGTGGTATACATTCTCTGTTCTTCTATGGGGTCTGATGCGGATTGCTTCTCTTCCGGAAGATAGGCCGATTCTTCTGTGGGCAGATAGACGGAGAAAGTGCTTCCTGCTCCTTCTTCGCTTTCCAGTTCGATTCGTCCATGGTGCAAGTCTGCAAGTCGCTGTACCAATGATAATCCGATACCGCTGCCCAAATGCTCATTATCTATTTGATAAAAGCGTTCGAATATTTTTCCCTGTTTGTCGATGGGAATACCGTTTCCTGTATCTTTTACCCGGAGAAGCAGTTCATGGTTCTCTTCCTGCAATGTAACAGTGACGCTTTTGCCCTCACCGGTATATTTGAAGGCGTTGGAAAGCAGGTTGTTTACAATCAGTTCCATATAATCCGGATCGCAGAGAATCTCGCGTCCCTCGACATTGGAGTTGAAGTTATAGGATATTCGCTTGCGTTGCGCCAAACGGTCGTAGAATAAAAAGTTCTTTTCGATAACATCGTGTATCGGGGTGAGTCTTACTTTAAGATTGAACACGCCTAATTCGGCACGCCGATAGTCCATCAGCTGATTCACCAGGTGTAGTAGCCGGTTGGTATTCTTCTGGACATGTTCCAATTGCTTGTGCAGCCATCGGTCGCTTACTCTATCCAGCATTTCCTGTACCGGAGCGAGAATCAGAGTGAGCGGAGTACGCAATTCATGGGAAATGTTGATAAAGAAACGCAGTTTCATTTCATTCATTTCTTTTTGCCGCTCACTGTCCACGCGTTCCATTTGCAGTTTGGCTTCCATACTTTTGCGCATCCAGAAGTAACGGAAGACGAAAATGGCGATGGAGATAAAGGCGATGATGAATAACAGGATAGCCCACCATGTTTTATACCAAACGGGCAATACCGTGATTTCCAGTTCTGTCGGTATTTCATTCCATTTCCCGTCGCTGTTGGCTGCTTTTACAAGGAAACGGTAGGTTCCTGCCGGCAGGTTGGAGTAAGATACCGTACGCAAGATATTGGAGTAGTACCACTCTTTGTCATAGCCTTGCAGCATATAGGCAAACGTATTATGATTACCCGATATGTAGTTCGATACCACGAAATCCAGTGAAAACATGGATTGCTTGCTCGATAGTGTGATGCTTTTCGTATCGCTGATGTCTTTCTTCAATATGCCGGTATCGTCATCGGGAAATACTGTTTGATTGAACAGGTGCAATCGGGTGATTACAACCGGTGGAGTGTACGGATTGTCTACTATCTGTTCCGGATGAAATGTAGTGACGCCGTTGATGCCGCCGAAATACATTTGGCCGTCTGACGCTTGGTAGTAGGCATTATTCGTAAATTGGTTGCTTTGAAGCCCGTCATTGTCCGTATAGTTACGGAATTTTTCAGCTTCGGGCTGAAAACAGCTTAGGCCTTTGTTCGTACTTAGCCACAGTCTGCCGGATGCATCTTCCAAGATTCCGTGTATCACGTTGTTGGGCAGTCCGTCAGCGGTGGTATACTGTTTATACTCCTTTGTGCTGTCGTCAAAACGGTAGAGCCCGTTTCGCGCTCCTATCCAGAAAATTCCGTTCCGTGCTTCGTATATGGCGTTGACTGCCTTACGCCGTACCGGAAAACTATCCGGGAGTATAGGGCAGACTAATAGGCCGTTATTGTCTTCCGTGTACACGTTCAGTCCTGTTTCGCTGCCCAGCCAAAGGCGTTGTTTACTGTCACGTAATATGTATGTAAATTGTTCCTGCTCCAAAGGGTGGCCGTTACTTTGGAGAGTTACGCGGGTAAATGTTTTCTGCCGGGTGTCAAAACGTAAAAGAACCGTCATGCCGGTCAGCCATAAGTCACCGTTGGCGGCCGGCCGGATGTCGTATACGTTTCTTGTATTTCTACTGTTAAACGTTTCGATATGGCCGGAATTCCGGTGCAGAATACTGAGCCCGCCGGTATGGGTTCCGATATAGACCAGATTCTGCGCTTCATCTATATGTATGGCTTTTACGTCATTGGAAGCGAGGCCGTCTTTCTGTGTATAATGTGTGAATTTTTGCGTTTGCGGGTTGTAATAGTTCAGACCGCCGTTATTGGTACCTATCCAGATACCTTTTTGTGCGTCTTCTTTGATACAGCCTATGGTATTGCTGTTTAACGAATTTTCTTTTGCAACGGATTGTATGTTATGAAAGCGGTTCTTCAACGGATGGTAATAGTTTAATCCGCCATAATAGGTTCCTAACCACATTCCTCCTTGAGTGTCCATGAAAATGTCACGGACGGATGTTTGCGAAAGGCTTCCGCTGACCTCTGAATTGCTGGTATAGCTGTTAAAGGAGTCGGTAGCCTCGTTATAGATATTCAGAGAGTTGATAGTGCCTATCCACAAAACATTTTGCGAGTCGAGTATCAGTGAACGGATATAATTGGAACTGATACTTCCTTTCTTTCCGGGGATGTGAGTATAATTGATTGCTTCTTTTGTCCGGGGATTGATTTTGTATAATCCGTTTCCTTCTGTGCCCACCCATAGGCAGACCGGGGATTGCTGTAAAATAGAGAGTATTTGTTTTCCTTTCAGCTTCTCCGGCAGGACATTTTCGAGCGTGTTGCGGGAGATTGAGTAGACGAACATTCCTTCATAACTTCCGATGTATATATTGTCTCCTTGTCTGCTGATAGCGGTAGGTGATATGGATAGAAGCGAAGGGTGCAGCGGAGTATCGGAAAATCGGCGGGTTCCGGTATCGAACCGCAAAAGATTCTCGTCTTTGCCTGCGAATAGGAGCAACTGATTTTCATTGATTTCCACCATACCGTTGATTGGGGTATTGGCTTTATTCTTCGGGTAGGTGTAATTGTAGAATTTATCTTGTGTTGCGTCATAGAGCGATAAGCCTTCCTGCGTACCTATCCATATATTTCCTTGTGAATCGCTCATGCACGCTCTGGTTATATCGCTTCCGATACTGTATGGATTCTGCTCGTCATGTTGATATACGGTAAAATCATAACCGTCGTACTTGTTCAGACCGTCATGGGTGGCAAACCACATATTGCCCTGTTTATCTTGGGTTATGTCAAAAATAGTATTCTGTGATAACCCTTCATTCACTCCGATATGCACAAAACTGATATGTTCCGCAGGCTGTGCATGAAGCGGTGATAACAATGCAATAATGGTTGCTATAAGGAAGGTGAAGTACTTTGTCATATTTTGTTTTTCTAAGTTTTTTGTATGGATATCTTGTTACGACTTGATATATTCCGAAGGCAGACAGCCGAAATACTTCTTAAAGCTTGTTGAGAAATAAGAAGGAGTATTGAAACCTACCATTGCGCTGATTTCAGCTACTGTATACCGTTCCTCTTTAAGCAGTTTGCATGCCCGGTTGAAACGGATTTTACGTATGAAGTCATTTGTTGTGTCTCCGGTGAGCGCCTTTAACTTTAGATGCAGGTTGGAACGGCTCATACATATTTCGCGGGCAAAATCATCGGTGGAAAATTCCACGTCATCCATGTGTTTCTCAACAATGGCTACCGCTTTTTTCAGCAGTTCTTCATCCATTACGTTGAGTGCCACTTTCTCCGGCTCTACTTCCAAAGAGTTGGAGTAATGCTCGATAGCCCGGTAACGCGTGCGGAACAGGTTTCTGATTTTCGTGGTAATCACCGCCATCGAGAACGGTTTGGGGATATAATCGTCCGCACCTACCTGCAATCCTTCCAGTTGCTCTTTCAAATCCGCTTTGGCGGACAGTATGATGATAGGTATATGACAGGTGCGCAGGTTCTGCTTAATCTGTTTGCACAGTTGCAAGCCGTCCATAACGGGCATCATGACATCCGTAAGAATCAAGTCCGCCTCTTGCTCCTTCATGAGCGCCAATGCTTCCTCTCCGTTACCCGCTTCCGATATGTGGTAACTTTTTCCCAACTCATCACTCAGATATCGACGAATATCGAGATTGTCTTCTACGATGAGTATCTTTTCTTTCCGTGTCCCGTCACTCTCTGCCGTTTCTTCTTTTATTACTTCTTTTTCATCTTCCGTGTCAACGATGTACATATCCTGATTGTTGGTGGTGTACACCTGTTGTTCCCCGATGGCGTTTGTCCGGGTTGCTATTTCTTCCGGTCGATATGCCGTTTCTTCTGTCGGTAGATAAATGGAGAAGGCGCTTCCTTCACCTTCCCGGCTTTCCAGCTCGATTCGTCCGTGATGCAAGTCTACAAGGCGTTGTACCAATGATAAGCCTATTCCGCTTCCCATGTGTTCGTTGTCCGCTTGATAGAAACGTTCGAATATCTTAGCTTGCTTGTCGATGGGTATTCCGTTTCCGGTATCTCTTACTTGCAGCAGCAGTTCCTTACCGGTTTCCCTCAGTACCACTGTAATGCTTTTTCCCTCATCGGTGTATTTGAACGCGTTCGATAGCAGGTTGTTGACAATCAGTTCCAGATAGTTGGGGTCACAAAGGATTTCTTTTCCCTCTACCTCTGAAGAAAGGTTATAGGCTATTCTTTTCCTTTGAGCCAGCCGGTCGTAGAATAAGAAGTCTTTTTCAATGACTTTGTGAATCGGGTTACGTCTGACCTTGAGATTGAATACTCCCAACTCGGCACGCCGGTAGTCCATCAGCTGATTCACCAGATGCAGCAGCCGGTTGGTGTTTTTTTGTACATGTTCCAGCTGCTTGTGCAGCCATCTGTCACTTATCTTATCCATCATTTCCTGTACGGGGGCGAGTATCAGGGTCAGTGGCGTGCGCAGTTCGTGCGAGATGTTGATGAAGAAACGGAGCTTCATTTCGTTCACTTCTTTCTGTCTCTCTTTATCCACCCGTTCCATTTGGAGCTCGGCCTGCATACTTTTACGCATCCAGAAGTAGCGGAATATGAATATTGTAACCGCGATGAAAGCCGCGATGAACATCAGCACGGCCCACCATGTTTTATACCATACCGGTAATACGGTGATTTCCAGTTCGGTCGGTTTCTCGTTCCATTTACCGTCACTGTTGGCGGCCTTCACCAGAAAGCGGTATGTCCCTGCCGGCAGGTTGGAGTAGGACACGGTACGTTGATTGTCTGTGTAATACCATTCTTTGTCATATCCTTGCAGCATATAGGCGAAAGTATTGTGTTGGCCTGATATGTAGTTGGGCGCTACGAAGTCCAGTGAGAACATGGATTGTCTCGCGGTAAGGGTTATGCTGCGGGTTTCCCGGATATTGGTTTTCAGTATGCGTGTACCGTCACCCGGTGTAACTTTCTTGTTGAAAAGCCGCAGGTGAGTGATGATGACCGGAGGAGTATACGGATTGTCTACGATTTCTTCAGGTTGAAAGGCCGTGATGCCTTTGATTCCGCCAAAGTACATCTTTCCATTGGCGGTACGGCAGTAGGCGGATGCTGTAAACTGGTTGCTTTGCAATCCGTCGTTGCTTGTGAAATTACGGAACCTTTCAGTCTTGGGCTGGAAACAGCTCAATCCTTTATCCGTGCTTATCCACAGCTTTCCTTCAAAGTCTTCCGATATGCCGAATACGACATTGTTAGGTAACCCTTCTTCAGTAGTGTATTGTTTACTTGTTTTATCCGTTTCATCAAAGCGGTAAATACCGTTACGGGTACCAATCCAAAAGATACCGTTGCTTGCCTCGTATATGCAGTTGATAAAACGATGATTAAGCGGGGAGTCCGAAGACAGTACGGGAATGCTTTGCAATTCGTTTCCGTCTTGTGTATAGACGATGAGGCCTGTCTCGCTTCCGAACCAGAGGCGCTGCTTGCTGTCCTTGAATACGGTGGTGATTCGCGTACTTTTAAACGGTCGGCCGTTCTTTTCGGTAGTAACGGGAGTGAATGTCTTCAGCGCGGGATTAAAACGTACCACCCCTCCCAATGTTCCTACCCAATATTCACCGTTACCGATGGGTACGATGGCATAGATGCTTTTTGTGGCAATGCCCGACGGATACGGGATGGTAAAGGTTTCGATGCGGCCGGTGTTGCGGTGTAACACACTGATTCCGCCGGCATGTACACCGATATAGACTTTGTTCTGTTGCTCATCCACATAGATTGTCTTTACGTCATCAGACCCCAGACCGTCTTTCTGAGTATAGTGGGTAAATGTATTGGTTTTGGAATTATAGAAGTTGACGCCGCCGCTGTTTGTACCGATCCATAAATTACTTCCCTCATCCTCTACTATGCAGTTTATTATGTTGTTGTTTAAAGAATTACGGTTGGGAACAGACTGTATCTTTTGAAAGCGGTTCTTCAACGGGTGGTAATAATTCAGACCGCCGAAAAAGGTTCCCAGCCATACTCCGCCTTGCGAATCGGTGAATATGCTGCGGATGGAAGTCTGCGACAGACTGCCTTTTCTCAGAGGGTTGCTCTTGTATATCGAAAACGAATCGGTTTCCTTTTGATATATGTTGAGAGAATTGATAGTGCCTACCCATAGCCTGTTTTGCGTATCCAACGAAAGCACGCGTATATAGTCTGAACTGATCGGGCGTGTGCTTCCCGGTGTTGCCGTATATTGTTTGACGTCGCCGTTCAGCGGATTTATGAGGAATAGTCCGTTACCTTCGGTACCTACCCATAACTGGGTGGGAGACTGTTGCAATACGGCGGATATGCGTTTCTCTTTAAATACCTCAGGTGCGATGCTTCCGATCGTGTTGTCCGGGACGGAGTAAGAGAACAGGCCTTCACGGCTTCCTATATAGATGTAGTCTCCCTGACGATTGACGGATGTGGGAGTGATGGTAAACAAATCGGGATTTAGCAGGGACTTGGAAAATGATTGCGTGCGGGTGCTGAACAGGATGAGCTCTTCATCCGTATAGATAAGCAACAGTTCCCCGTTGACTGTTACAATCTTATTGACAGGCATGTTTTTACCCTCTTTCGTGTATTGGAAATTTTGGAAACACTCCTTGTCGCTGTCATACAATGAAAGGCCTTCATAAGTTCCGACCCATATTCTGCCTTGGTCGTCAGTCTGTAACGAACGGACGATATCGCAGCCTAAACTTAGCGGGTCTTTTTCATTGTGCTGATATACGGTGAATGTATAACCGTCATATTTGTTCAGTCCGTTATAGGTGGCAAACCACATATTATCGTATTTGTCCTGGGCAATATCGAATACGGTGCTTTGTGACAAGCCTTCGTCCAATCCGATATGGACGAAACTGGTCGGTGCGGCAGTCTGTGCGTGAAGCGGATATATGAATAGCCAAAGTAATACGGATAATATGATAGGCTTTGTCATGGTTCATTGATTGATAAGGTTTTGTAACAACAAAGGTACGAAAAAACTCTATATGAACATGCCTGCGCCGAAAAGAATAGTTGCTTTTGGTACTGCGCATATTTAGAATTGAACTTTTATCTTTAAGAATTAAAGTTTGGTTCTTATGAATTAAACTTTGATTCTTATAAACTAAACTTTAATTCTAAGTATGCGCAGTAACAAAAACAACTATATCACCTTATACAGCTCTTTCCCATTGATAAGTCGCAGGTATCTCAACAATCCCTCCATGTAGTAATAATCGGCATACGAGAGCGCGCCGTCCAACTCACTGTTACGCAGTAAGTTTCCGGTGGCATGCATCAGGATGAAGTTTTTATGGGTTCCGGGTTTTGCCAGATAGGCGGGAGAAGACAGGCTTTTCAGCTGTTTTTCTCCGGCTTCAAAGTATTTCTTTCCCCGGGCGGAATAAGTGCTGAGT
>ENA-OPAV01001295-OPAV01001295.1-human-gut-metagenome-genome-assembly--contig:-NODE-1295-length-17271-cov-2.445574_pt1 | contig 17271 bp, 22 predicted proteins | sample MGYA00241056_ERZ501428 | MGnify/ENA primary metagenome ERZ501428 (study PRJEB25962, sample SAMEA2042621) | human gut metagenome | biome: human gut; feature: human-associated habitat; material: faeces... | reverse complement strand
GTGCATTTCACTTTTCCCGTCCTCAATCGTTTCCCGCCCCGGCCCTGGTTTTTCCCCACGGGATATCCCCCACCCCGGCCCTCCCCGAGTTGGGGAGGGGGAATAAAGTAAAATAAATAAGTAGGGAGAGGGGAGAATAAGCTTAATATTAAAATATTTGTATTAATTTTTTTACGCTTGTATAATTAAAGCAAGATTTATAAATAAAGGTGGATAAAAATGACAGTATTGACAGAGAATGAGGGTTTAATCACTCAAATTATCGGGCCGGTAATCGACGTTGAGTTTCAGGCAGGCAATTTGCCGGAAATCTATGACGCACTTGAAATTTATACAGAAGACGGCACAAAAATCGTGGCAGAAGTTCAGCAGCTTCTGGGCGAAAACAAGGTTCGCTCGGTTGCAATGTCCTCAACTGACGGTCTTCAAAGAGGCATGAAAGCCATAAATACAAAAAATCCGATTGAAATCCCCGTAGGAAAAGAAATTCTCGGCAGAATCCTCAACGTTCTCGGCGAACCCGTTGATGAAATGGGCGAAATCAATACAGAAATGAAACTCCCCATCCACAGACCATCCCCGAAACTCGTTGACCAGAATACAAACGTTGAAATTCTGGAAACAGGTATTAAAGCAATCGACCTGCTTCAACCTTATCAAAAAGGCGGAAAAATCGGCCTTTTCGGCGGTGCGGGCGTTGGTAAAACCGTTTTGATTATGGAACTTATCCACAATATCGCCTCCGAACACTCCGGCGTGTCCGTTTTCGGCGGCGTAGGGGAAAGAACACGAGGGTAACGACCTTTGGAACGAAATGAAAGAATCAGGCGTACTTGATAAAGTTGCCCTGATTTACGGTCAGATGAACGAACCCCCGGGAGCCAGAATGAGAGTAGGTCTTTCAGCTCTTACAGCGGCTGAATACTACCGTGACTTCTCAAAACAGGACGTTTTGCTGTTCGTTGATAACATTTTCCGTTTTGTACAGGCAGGTTCAGAGGTATCCGCACTTCTCGGACGTATGCCTTCAGCCGTAGGTTATCAGCCTACACTTGCCACTGAGGTAGGTGAGCTTCAGGAGAGAATCGCCTCCACAACGAAGGGCTCCGTTACATCCGTTCAGGCTGTATACGTTCCTGCCGATGACCTTACAGACCCGGCGCCTGCGACTACATTCGCACATCTCGATGCGACTACGGTTCTTTCCCGTAAGATTGTTGAGCAGGGTATCTACCCGGCTGTTGATCCGCTTGAGTCCACATCAAGAATCCTTGAGGCAGATGTAGTAGGTCAGGAGCATTATGAGACTGCACGTAAGGTACAGGCTATGCTTCAGAAGTACAAGGAATTACAGGATATCATCGCTATTCTCGGTATGGAGGAGCTCTCCGACGAGGATAAGATTACAGTATATCGTGCAAGAAAGATTCAGCGTTTCTTATCACAGCCATTCCATGTAGCTGAGAACTTCACCGGAGTTCCGGGCAAGTATGTCCCTGTTAAGGAGACAATCAGAGGCTTCAAGGCAATCATCGACGGCGAGATGGACGAGTACCCGGAGGCTGCTTTCTTCAATGTCGGAACAATAGATGAAGCTGTTGAGAAGGCGAAAAAACTCATGGAACAGCAGTAAAGGAGGCGGGGTAAGATGAGTTCATTTTATCTTAAAATATTAGCCTCCAACAAGGTGTTCTTTTCCGGAAAGGCAGATATTCTTGTCGTTCCGGGCTTAGACGGCGAGATAGCGATTATGGCACATCATCAGAACATGGCGATTGCCACAACTATCGGCGATGTACGTTTCAAGCCTGAGGGAAGTGACGAGTATATAGATGCTGTTGTAGGCATTGGCTTCGTATACATAGCCAACAATCGTGTGACCATGATTGTCGATACTGCCGAGCGTCCTGAGGACATCGATGAGGTTCGTGCCAAGGCGGCAATGGAGCGTGCACAGGAACAGCTCCGCCAGAAGCAGAGCATTCAGGAGTACCATGTATCACAGGCTTCGCTTGCAAGAGCGGTGTACCGCTACCGCAAGGTGGGGAAGCATGAGATAAACTAATACAACATAATAAATATATAATTGCTGCCGTACAAAAGGATTGGACGCAGTACGTCGTCATTTTTCATAAATCCATTATCTCATTAACGCAGACTGGGCATTGCGATAAGCCTCAGGGATTGAAATCGTGTTCGCATTATAGCTCCACGATTTCATGAGTCTTATCTCCATAGTCTGCTAAATCATGAGATAATTGGATTGATGAGAAAATGACTGAGGTATCTCCGAAGCTTTTGTACGGCGGTTTTGTGTGATAAATAAGTTTTAATTAATTATGTATATATTATTTATTTGCTATTTTATCATGGAGTTATTTAACATATCTAATTCGGATGAATAAAAATCATCAGAGCGGCAGTAATCAATTATTTTTTTTGTAATACATATTTTTGGATTAGAGATACCGAGTATTGATAATATGTCACTAATACATGTAGCTAATGCAGAATAAGATTTTTTTCTTGATACATAAAAAGGTTCAATGTCAAATAGTTTCAAGTTATTAAATTGCTTTAAAGAGGGGCATCCTTCCTCACGTATTCGGATAAAGAGTCTAATAACATCAGAGTGCTCATTTACACATAAATTTTTAGTATTATCCTTAGTTACATTTTGATGAAATCTAGTGCCATCGTACTCTATTGCAATGGCATGGCTTGGGATAAATATGTCAAATTCACTCCTAAAATTGGAAGCAACATTTTGATTATTGAGTAGCCATAATGGTTTATAATTAGGAATATACGAAAAATATTGTCCTATAAAATAACATATAAGCTTTTCTGGTAGGGAACGATGCACACTAAAAGATGGATGCCCGATGGTTCCTTTTTTAAAATCTGAAAAAGACTTATTTGTTACAATACATCCATCTTCGAATTCAACGTCTAAATCAGTTGAATTTCTATATGCTATAATTTTCATTTTTAATCCGTTGTTTGCAATTCGTTCATATCCTATGCGATTTTCTATCGGATATAAAATAGTGCCTTCTTTAAAGTTTTGATAATATTTGTGTTCTACAATAGTACCATCTTCAAACTTTATATCAACATCTGACACATTCCTATAGGCAATAAGTGTCATCCGCATCCCATTTTTGGCGTAAACCTCTTCTCCAACATGGTCGGGACGCGGATATGCAATATAGCCGTCTAGAAAGTGATTATAATTTTTATGTGTAACGATTGTTCCATCCTCAAATTGAATGTCTATATCATGTGAATTGCGATATGCTATAATTTTAATGCCCATACCATTTTTAGCAATATTAGTCTGTCCTACGCGATTTAAAATTGGCATTGCAATATTTCCAGTTAAAAAACTGTAATAATCACGATGCTGAACAATGGTTCCGTCCTCAAATTGGACATCTACGTCTTTACTATTTCTATAATCAATAATTTTTAATGTGTGACCGTTTGGAGCAAAAATTTCTTCTCCAATTTTACTTTTGTAAAAATTTGGATTATAAATACATCCTTCGGAAAAACTTCTATAATCACGATGTTGAACAATAGTACCATCCTCAAATTGAATATCAATATCATTCGAATTACGATAAGCAATAATAGTCATGAGCATACCACTATTTGATATCTTTTTTTGTCCTACTCTATTACTAATTGGATAGCCTATGCTGCCTTTGGAAAAACTGGAATATGTTTTGTGTTCTACAACGGTGCCATCATCAAATTGAATATCAATATCTTTGTAATTACGATAAACAATAATTTTCATTTCTCGTCCATTTTTTGATATTTTTCGTTCACCCAAACGCTTGGATTGAGGATATGCTATTTCACCACGAAGGAAACTGCCATAGTCTTTATGCTTTACAATAGTGCCATCGTCAAACTGAATGTCGATATCTCTGTAACTTGTATATCTGATTATAGTCATATTTAATCCGCTATTTGATTTACTTACTTTTCCTATTCTGTTTTCTATGGGTTTACCGATGTTACCCTTTTTAAAATCTACTAGATTTTTATTAGTAACAATAGTGCCATCATCAAACTGTACGGTAATATTGCTTGATGATATATAGTCAATTATTTTAGCATTTTCACCATTACACATAACATTACATAGTCCAATTGTGTTTTCTTTTACCTTTTTAAGTTTATAATTAACATCCTGTTTAATACCGTAACTATTTGCTAATGCAACAATTTGTCTTTTTGTTAGGTTGGGAAATGATTTTTCTATTTCTTGGTAATTAGAGATTGGATAATTGTCACGAAGACATTTGATTTGTTCTTCTGTATATTTCATAAGGAAAACCTCGATAATATTATATTTGAATTTATTATATCATTTATAGAAAATGTTGCGCTAGAGTAATTTAATATACAAATTAAAGCAGAATGCTTATCACAATCGACACCAACGGCGGCACTCCGGGAACAATGGAGTTCTTCGTGCCTGAAAAGACCGATGACGGACTTAAAATTCACATTACGAGTGCATCACCGTTTGCAATCGGTTGGAAGCAGCTTGCAGGCAATGCAAGAACTTCATCGGCGCAGAGTGCAAGCACGGGCTACGTCACTAATGTGATGGTTCCGATACTCATTGTACTTATCATACTGAGTGCTGCGGCTGTTGCAGCATTCACAATCTTTGACAGAAGAAGGGTGTCAAAGAGCGGTAAGTGATGAGCTTGAATAGGTAATATGATGCGGATTGCCGTACAGAGGGTGAGACTCTTTGTGCGGCAGTTTTTTTATTGAATATGCTTGTGGGGACAGGTTGAAATCAGTAAAAAGTCCATTTGAAATAGTGAAAAATAGTGAAAAAATAGTGAAAATTTAGTGGAAAAAACACCTGCGTTCGGGTATAATAATATCTGAAGGCAGGTGTTTTTATGATTAAAGTGATATTAACGAATGAGATATTAAAATATATAACAGAAATTGATAAAAACAGATATAATGTTTCTTCCGTAAAATTACCGAAAAGTGTTGCCAATAGGCTTCGCAAGAACTCGAAAAAAAAGAGCTCTTATGCTTCAAATAAAATAGAAGGTAATCCGCTTTCGGAAAAACAGGTTGATGAGGTAATAGAGAGTGATGAAAGGAAACACCTTCTTAAACCTGAGCAGGAGGTAAGAAATTATTTTCTTGCCTTAAATTTTTTGGAGGAAAAGGCAAATAAAAAAGAACCATTTTCAAAAGAGTTGATATTGGATGTACAAAAGCTTGTAGAAAAGGGCGCTTCAAAGGAAAAAATAGGATTAAGGGGACCTATGCCTCCGGGAGTGCTTTTTGCAGTATATGATTCTAATACGGGGAATCCTGATTACATTCCTCCTGAATACTGTGATATTCCGGGGCTGCTTGACGAACTAGTGGAGTATGTCAATACAACGGACGACCATCCTTTGATAGTGGCAGCAGTGGTGCACTATCAAATTGTCACAATTCATCCGTTTGAGGACGGCAATGGAAGAACTGCGAGGTTATTGTCGGGGTATATTATGGATGTCAATGGGTATGGATTTAACGGAATAGGTTCGTTGGAGGAATATTTTGCATACGATATTGATGAATATTACGAGTCAATTCAGATGGGGTTGCCTGCATTGTACTATTCGGGACGAGAGAATCCGCCGCATCCCGAAATTTGGATAAATTATTTTCTGAGGATGGTGAAGCTGTATTCGGGTAAGGTATGTGATTTGCAGAGAAATTCCGAAGCCGAAAATATTGAGGGAAGTATGTCATTTCTCAAAGCAAAAGAGAAGGAGTTGTTATTGCATTTAATAAAAAAGCATAAAACTGAATTTACACCGATAGAAGTCAGCAGGGAAATAGGCGTGACAAATAAGACGGTGATTAACAGACTGGCGGTTTTGGTAAAAAACGGATTTGTTATTCCAATATTGGTAAATGAGAGAATAAGGTCATATGAATTGAGTCAATTTACCAAAGCTCATGAAAAGGAAATATTGAAAGAAATCCGGCAATAGCGGGTGAATGGTGTCTCCTTGACAAAATATTCTCCAAAGCGTATCATGTTCGTAGTATTTTATGTGGAAAAGAGGATTTGAATATGCCGATAATCGATGGGCAGGAGAAACAGCCTATAGTGGCTATATGCTATGACTTTGATAAGACGCTTTCGCCCGATGATATGCAGGCGCAGGGTTTTATACAGTCAGTCGGCTACGATGTTGCGAAGTTCTGGGAGGAGACGGGAAAGCTTGCCAGAGAGAACAACATGGACAGTAATCTTGCATATATGTATAAGATGGTGCAGGAGGCGAAGGGGAATCTTGTGTTCAGCCGTGCGGCTCTTGAGGAATATGGCTCAAGGGTGAAGCTGTTTGACGGTGTCAACGGATGGTTCGAGAGGTTAAGAGAGTACGGGTTGAGGCACGACGTGAAGGTGGAGCATTATATTATCTCCTCCGGGCTTAAGGAAATGATTGAGGGAACGAGAATTGCAAGGGAAGGTGCTTTTGAGAGAATATATGCGAGCAGCTTTTATTTTGATGAGCACGGAATGGTTAAATGGCCGGCACAGGTCGTCAATTATACCAACAAGACACAGTATCTTTTCAGGATATCCAAGGGGGTTCTTGACATCAACGATGCAGGTGTGAATGATTACTACGCACCGGAGGATATCAGGATTCCTTTTAAAAATATGGTATATATCGGTGACAGCGATACGGATGTTCCATGCATGAAGCTGGTCAATTCATACGGAGGTCATTCGATTGGCGTATACAATCCGTACACCGGAGATAAAAACAAAGTATACAAAATGATACGCGAAAACCGCATAAGATATTATGCGGCAGCGGATTATACGGAAGGTTCACAGATTGACAGGCTTGTAAAGTCGATTATCGATGTTACACAGGCAGAGAGCAGACTGGATGCGATGCACGAGGAGAGCATGAGACAGGCGGTCATAGGAGAAGACACATGAACACAAAGATTGTAAAAACAGAAGATGGTAATGAAGATGAGGTCATACGGGAAGCGGGAGAGATATTAAAGAGCGGCGGGCTTGTGGCATTTCCCACGGAGACGGTGTACGGGCTCGGAGGAGATGCACTGAAGGAGGACGCGGCGCGCAGGATATACAGTGCCAAGGGAAGACCGAGCGACAATCCGCTCATCGTGCATATAGCGGATATAGGGGCACTTGACGAACTCGCATGTGAGATACCTGACAGTGCGTACAAGCTTGCGGATGCATTCTGGCCGGGACCGCTCACGATGATTTTTAAGAAAAAGGATATTGTGCCTTACGGAACGACGGGAGGGCTCGATACGGTTGCAATCCGTATGCCAAGCCATCCTGTTGCACACAGGCTTATAAAGGATTCGGGCGTGTATATTGCGGCACCGAGTGCCAATCTGTCGGGAAGACCAAGTCCCACAAGAGCTGAGCATGTCATTGAGGACATGGACGGCAGAATAGATATGATAATAGACGGCGGAGCTATTGAGATAGGAATAGAGTCAACGATTGTTGATGTTACCTGTGAGGTTCCCATGATTTTAAGACCCGGATATGTGACCGCCGATATGATAAAGGAGGTTCTTGGCGATGTGTGCTTTGATGAGACTGTCCTTGCACACTCCATGGTTAAGGGAAAGCCTAAGGCGCCGGGAATGAAGTACAGACATTATGCGCCGAAGGCGGAGCTCACGATATTTGAAGGTGAGAATGAGAAGGTTGTGTCAAAAATCAACGAGCTTGCCGTTAAATATGAATATGACGGTCTTAAGGTGGGTATTCTCTCAAGTAACGAGAACGAGCACAAATACGCTCATGGTGAGGTTGTGGTTGTCGGAAGCCGTGAGAATGAGCATGAAGTGGCGGCACATCTTTTTGACGTGCTGAGGCATTTTGACCATATAGATGTTGATGTTATATTGTCTGAGGGCTTCAGCGAGGACAGCTTCGGACAGGCGGTCATGAACAGACTGATTAAAGCTGCCGGACATCATATTGAGATTGTGGAGTAAGCGGATTAATCATAAATGAGGGGCAGAATACTTTTTGACTCTCATATCATAATACAAGGAGTGTAGGGCTTACAGCCTGAATCGTGGATGAAAAAATATAGTAGAATCGTATTTGTGAGTATGAATAACACCTGTATGGGGCCTATGGCGGAACTTCTCATGAAGCATATAACCGTTCATAAGGATATTGAAATTATTTCACGCGGTCTTATTGTGCTTTTTCCGGAACCGGTCAATCCCAAGGCAATAGCGGTTATGAGACAAAAAGGCATAATACTTGACAACAGAACTTCAGTTGCGCTTACAGAGGAGGATATATCTGAGGATACACTTCTGCTGGCAATCGGCAACAAGGAAAAAGAGATGATTATAGAGACGTATGACCCGGATAATCTCTATACAATATCAGAGTTTGTCGGTGATGCGGGAGAGATGCCGGATCCTTATGGCAAGGAGATGGAGAGCTATATGGAATGCTGTGATGTGCTTATAAAGTGGCTTAATAAGGTTGATGAAAAGCTCACCCGGCTTGAAAACGAAGAATAGAAGAATATAATTCAGAAAGAGAGGACAAGTATATGATAGCAATAGGTTGTGACCAGGGAGGATTTGCATTAAAGAAGGACATTATGGCATATCTTGACGAGAAGGGATATGAGTATAAGGATTTCGGAAGCTACAGCGAGGCGAGCGTTGATTATCCTGAATATGCAAAGAAGGTGTGCGCTGCAATCAATGATGGGAGCTGTGATAAGGGAATTCTTATCTGCGGAACGGGAATCGGAATATCGATAGCTGCCAACAAGATTAAGGGAATACGTGCGGCACTCTGCACAGACTGCTTTATGGCGGAGGCAACAAGACTTCACAATGATGCCAATGTACTTGCACTTGGCGGAAGAGTAATCGGACCGGGACTTGCGGTCAAGATTACGGAGACATTCCTCACAACGGAATTTTCAAATGAGGAGAGGCATATACGCCGAATCAACATGCTTGAGAATTAATCAAAATACAATATATAATGGGAGGACGCTTATGGGTAAAGTAGTTATTATGGATCATCCGTTGATTCAGCACAAGATTGGTATTCTTAGAAGAAAGGAGACGGGTTCAAAGGATTTCCGTACACTTATCAGCGAGATAGCAATGCTTATGTGTTATGAGGCTACAAGAGACTTAAAGCTCAAGGATGTGGAAATTGAGACACCTATCTGCAAGACAACGGTTAAAGAACTTGCGGGAAAGAAGCTTGCCGTTGTTCCTATTTTAAGGGCAGGGCTCGGAATGGTTGACGGAATGCTCGCAATGATTCCGGCTGCAAAGGTTGGACATATAGGTCTTTACCGCAACGAGGAGACATTAGAGCCGGTTGAGTATTACTGTAAGCTTCCACAGGACTGTGCGGAGAGAGAGGTATTTGTCGTTGACCCTATGCTTGCAACAGGAGGTTCTTCGTCAGCAGCAATTGCCATGCTCAAGCAGCGTGGAATAAAGAACATTCGCTTCATGTGCATAATTGCCGCGCCGGAGGGAATTGAGAAAATGAAGAAAGATCATCCGGATGTGGATATGTACATCGGAACATGTGATGAGAAGCTCAACGAGCATGGATACATTATTCCGGGACTCGGAGATGCCGGAGACAGAATATTCGGAACAAAGTAAAAAGCAGAGCGTTATGTGCCTTGAGATTACATAGACACATAGCGCTCTATTAAATTGGTATAGCTGTGAAATTCGCCGTTGTCGATGCTGTTTAGGAGCCTGTTGGCAGAGCGGAGGGCTTCGCACATGACCGCAGTGTCAATCATGGAGCCTTCAAGGGCATCGGCAAGCTCGTCAAGGTCAACTACGGAGTAGCGGTTGTCACGGTGGACAATGACATCCGCAAGCAGATCGGTGAATATATATGTGTCATTCTCGGCAGAATAATCAGTATGGATTATATCACAGTAGTAGTGGAGAAAACGTCCAAAGGCATCATGAATCCTGATATCTTACAGCCCTTGTCGATAAGGTAAAGTGATATGCCGCCTGCCATGTCATGCCGTGGCTTCAGTGTGTTCCAACGTGTTACGAGCATGGCATCGTCGCGGTAAAGAAGTACATCATCTTTCAGCTCAATTACTTCTGACGGAATAAATCTTTTACGGAAAATAACAGGTCTTTTCATGGCACACCTCCGTGTATGAGTACTGTTTTCAATAAATATACCAAATAATAACAGTTATTTCAACGATTTACAGAAATTTATTAAGTTCTGTGTCGATGATTTGCAATGTTTCTTAATATTTAATGGACTTTCAATAAAAAAAATAGTATAATAAATCCCAGTAAGCTTTGCAAATATGGAGGGCTGCCATGGCTAAGAAGCATAATGCGTATAAGAATATTGTTCTTATTACCCAGTTGGGCATCAATGTTATGGTTCCTACATTTTTATGCTTGTTCATTGGTATATGGATTGGGAAATTCATAGGAACGTGGGTGGTTATTCCGCTGCTTTTCCTCGGAATGGCGGCAGGGATGAGAAACTGCTATCTTATGGCGAAGAGGGCATCGGATGATTCTTCGCATACGACAACAGGGAGTGAAGATGATGACAGACACAACAAAAAAGACCATTAGCGAGGTACTTATCGGTATGGCGGTTTATCTTGCCGTAGCGTCGGTATTTGTTCTTATTTTTACCAAAGACAAGCTTAAGGGAGAGGGCGGACTTCTTCTTGGCGGACTTGCGGGAGTGCTCATGCTGTTTTCAATGAAGCACACCATATATAAGGCGATGCACATGCAGAAGGGGCATTCGGCTTTTCTGGCATTTGCTTCCGTAGGAAGGATGTTTGTTGTGGTTGTTCTGCTTGGTGCAATAGGATATTTCGGATGGCTGAACCTTATCACGACATTTGTGGGGTTCTTCGGTCTGAAGTTTGCAACCTATGCACAGCCTTTGACCGATAAGCTTATAACAAAAGCAACTAAAAAAAAGCAAGGAGGTTGATAACGTGTCAGGACAATTCCCGGGTATGATTTTGGCAGATGCCGATTTCATGATTCATGGTGTGTTTAAGTACACGCTGTTTGGGCAGGAGTTGTATATTACGACAACCCATGTGGCAATGTTCATTGTGACGGTTCTTATATTGATTGTCATGATATGCGCTCATCATACGATGAAACACGCAAAGCAGATTCCGGGTACATTCCAGAATATCATTGAGATGTATGTTCAGACCATAGACAATATGGTGGCGTCCATTATGGGTAAGAACGCAAGACGATTCGTCAATTACATCTGTGCGATATTCATGTATATACTGTTCTGCAACCTGTCAGGTCTGTTAGGCTTAAGACCGCCTACGGCAGATTACGGTGTGACATTACCATTAGGTCTTATTACCTTTGCACTTGTGCAGGGGTGTGGCATTGCCAAGAACAAGGGCAGACATTTTACGAACCTGTTTAAGCCGGTTCCGCTTCTGTTCCCTATCAATTTAATCGGTGAGTTTGCGGTTCCGCTGTCATTATCTCTACGTCTTTTTGGTAACATAATGTCAGGTACCGTCATGATGGGACTCATCTACGGATTGCTGCCGATATTCCTTAAGCTGGGACTTCCGGCTGCACTTCATGTATATTTTGATGTGTTCTCCGGCGCAATTCAGACGTATGTATTCTGTATGCTTACGATGGTTTATATCAACGATAAGATTGCAGATGAATAGGTTATTATTTAAAAAACTATACAACTTTATTTCAGGAGGAATTTAAGATGATTGATGGAAGAGCATTAGTTTTAGCATGTTCAGCAGTAGGTGCGGGTATTGCGATGATAGCAGGTGTCGGACCTGGTATAGGACAGGGTATTGCAGCAGGCCATGCGGCAGCAGCAGTAGGACGTAATCCGGGAGCTAAGTCAGATATTACATCTACCATGCTTCTTGGACAGGCTGTTGCCGAGACAACAGGTCTTTACGGATTTGCGGTTGCGATTATTCTCTTATTTGCCAACCCTCTTATCGGAAAGCTTTGATTTTAAACGAAGCTCACGAGAATAATAAGCGAAGGGAGGCAAGACCTTGGAAAGAATGTTCAACCTAGATCCCCAGCTTATCCAGGATGTAATTATTACGGCTATTAACATCTTTATTCTCTTTTTGGCAGGTTCATACCTGATGTTCAATCCGGTGAGAAATTTCCTTAACAAGCGTAAGGAAGGAATCGCGAATGACATCGATAAGGCTAAAGCCGACATGCAGGATGCAGAGGCTATGAAAGCTGAGTATGAGGCTAAGTTAAAAGAGGTGGATAAGGAAGTGGAGGCTATTCTTGCAGATGCGAGAAAGCGTGCACTTGCGAGAGAGGAACAGATTATAGAAGAGGCTAAGACTGAGGCTGCCCACATTATCGAGAGAGCTCATAACGAGGTTCTCTTAGAGAAGAAGGGCGCAGCCGACGATATGAAGAAAGAAATGATAGCTCTTGCATCGGTACTTGCCGGCAAGGTGGTATCTGCTTCAATTGACACAGATATTCAGGCGTCATTAGTTGATGAGACGCTTCGTGAAATGGGTGATGATACATGGCAAAATTAGCAGCGTCAGCATACGGACAGGCTCTATATGAGCTCGCCGTCGAGAGCGGCAGTGCTGCCGAATATCTTGACGAGGCGCAGATTGTCTTAGAGGTATTTAAGGAGAACGGTGAGTTGTTCGATTTCCTCAACAACCCTAAGATAAGTAAAACCAACAAAACAGAGGCTATGGAAAACATCTTTGATTCGCGCGTCAGAAAGGACATAACAGGACTTCTTGTTCTTGCGGTGGAGAAGGACAGACAGAATGAACTCTCCGGAATACTTGAGTATTTTATAGCAAAGACGAAGGAGTATCTTAAGATTGGTATTGTGTATGTCACAACACCTATGGAGCTTTCGGCGCAGCAGAAGGCGGATGTGGAGAAGAAGTTGTCAGATACGACGGGCTTCACTACACTTGAGATGAATTATTCCATTGACAAGAGCCTTATAGGCGGTATGGTTATCCGCATAGGAGACAGAGTTGTGGATACCAGTATTAAGACTAAGCTTTCAGAGCTGACGAAGGAGCTTAACAAGATTCAGTTAGCCTAGAGCGTAGTCAAAGCAGTACCAAGATTATAAGAAGGAAGGTGCAAGAGCCTTATGAATTTAAGACCAGAAGAAATCAGCTCAGTTATTAAGGAACAGATTAAGCAGTATAAGTCTGAGCTTGAGGTGTCTGATGTCGGAACAGTAATTCAGGTTGCAGATGGTATTGCCCGTGTTCATGGACTGGCAAAAGCCATGCAGGGCGAGCTTTTGGAGTTTCCGGGGGATGTATACGGCATGGTTCTCAACCTTGAGGAGGACAACGTAGGTGTAGTTCTTCTCGGTGATAACAAGAGCATCAACGAAGGCGATACCGTTAAGACAACAGGACGAGTTGTCGAGGTTCCTGTCGGTGATGTGATGCTCGGACGAGTTGTGAATGCTCTCGGACAGCCTATCGACGGAAAGGGACCGATTCAGACAGACAAATACAGAAAGATTGAGAGAGTAGCATCGGGAGTTATCGCAAGAAAGTCAGTTGACACTCCGCTCCAGACAGGTATCAAGGCTATAGATGCCATGGTTCCTATCGGAAGAGGTCAGCGTGAGCTCATCATCGGAGACCGTCAGACAGGTAAGACTGCGATTGCGATTGATACCATTATCAATCAGAAGGGACAGGGTGTGTACTGTATCTATGTTGCAATAGGACAGAAGGCATCAACTGTTGCCAATATTGTTAAGACACTTGAGGAGTACGGTGCAATGGATTACACGACAATCGTTGCGTCCACAGCCAGTGAGCTTGCTCCTCTTCAGTATATAGCTCCATATGCGGGCTGTGCAATCGGTGAGGAGTGGATGGAAGCAGGCAAGGATGTACTTGTGGTATATGATGACCTCAGTAAGCATGCTGCCGCATATCGTACACTCTCCTTGCTTCTCAAGAGACCGCCCGGACGTGAGGCTTATCCGGGAGATGTATTCTACCTCCACTCAAGACTTCTTGAGAGGGCAGCGAGACTTTCGGATGAACTCGGAGGAGGTTCCCTCACGGCGCTTCCTATCATTGAGACTCAGGCAGGAGATGTTTCCGCATACATTCCGACCAATGTAATTTCCATAACCGACGGCCAGATTTATCTGGAGACGGAGATGTTTAACTCCGGTTTCCGTCCTGCAATCAATGCCGGTCTTTCGGTATCACGAGTTGGTGGTGCGGCACAGATTAAGGCTATCAAGAAGATTGCGGCGCCTATCAGAACAGAGCTTGCCCAGTACAGAGAGCTTGCGGCGTTCTCACAGTTCGGTTCGGAGCTTGATGCCGATACCAAGGAGAAGCTTGCACAGGGCGAGAGAATTAAGGAAGTTTTAAAGCAGCCGCAGTATAAGCCGATGCCTGTTGAGTATCAGGTTATCATTATCTATGCGGTTACAAGAAAATTCTTGATTGATATACCGACTGACGCAATCGGAAGATTCGAGACGGAGCTTTTTGCTTTTATTGACACGAAGTATCCACAGATACCACAGTCGATAAGAGAGACAAAGGTTATGTCCGAGGAGACTGAGAAAGAACTTGTTAATGCTATAAATGAGTTCAAGAAGCAGTTCCGATAAGATAGGAGGTCATCGGTATGGCATCAATGAGAGATATAAAGAGGCGTAAGGAGAGCATTCAGAGCACAGGTCAGATTACCAAGGCTATGAAGCTCGTCGCCACGGTTAAGCTCCAGAAGGCGAGAGCCAAGGCAGAAAATTCCAAGCCGTATTTTGATGCTATGTACAAAGCAGTGACCACGATGATTGCAAGGAGTGGTTCAATTAATCATAAGTACCTTAACAATTCCGGTGACGGAAAGAAGGCTGTCATTGTAATTACCTCCAACAGAGGCCTTGCAGGCGGCTACAACACGAATATAATCAAGCAGGTCATGTCCTCAGGGATAGAAAAGAAAGATATGCTTGTGTATTCAATCGGGCGTAAGGGAAAGGACTTTCTTGCAAGAAGAGGCTACGACATCAAGGCGGATTATTCTGACGTCATCAATGAGCCGATGTACAGGGATGCCATGGATATAGCTAAAGATGTGCTTGAGGCGTACACCTCAGGTGAAATCAGTGAAATCTATCTTGCCTATACCAGCTTTGTGAACACGGTGAGCCAGGTTCCGGTATTCATAAAGCTCCTTCCGGTTAACCCTGATGACATTCAGCTTCAGGACGGCGGAAAGGAAGAGTTAGAGGACGGCGCGGTTTTAGAGTACGAACCGGAGGAGCAGGAGGCACTCGACATAATTATTCCAAAGTATGTCAGCAGCCTTATCTACGGTGCACTTGTTGAGTCGGTTGCCAGCGAGAACGGTGCGCGTATGACCGCGATGGACAATGCGACAAGCAACGCCGACGAGATGATAGATGATCTGTCCCTCATGTACAATAGAGCAAGACAGGGCTCAATTACACAGGAGCTAACAGAGATTATCGCAGGAGCGAATGCGATTAGTTAAAAAAAATATAGAAGGAGAGACACAATGGCCGAGAAAAACAAGGGTAAGATTACTCAGGTTATCAGTGCGGTGCTTGATATTAAGTTCCCGGACGGACATCTTCCGGAGATTCTTAATGCAATCACAATCGACCGCGGCAATGGGGAAATACTTACTGCGGAAGTGTCCCAGCATCTTGGTGATGACCGTAAGATGTATTGCCATGTGTTCAACTGACGGTCTTGTCAGAGGAATGGAGGCTGTCGACACGGGCGCGCCTATTTCAGTTCCGGTTGGCGAGAATACACTTGGACGAATTTTCAATGTCTTAGGTGAGGCAATCGATAATAAGCCGGCACCTACGGACGTAACATATTTGCCTATTCACAGAAAGGCACCTGCATTCGAGGAGCAGTCGACACAGACAGAGATTCTCGAGACAGGTATCAAGGTTGTAGACCTTCTCTGCCCTTATCAGAAGGGTGGTAAGATTGGTCTTTTCGGAGTTGGTAAGACAGTTCTTATTCAGGAGCTTATCCGTAATATAGCCACAGAGCATGGCGGTTATTCCGTATTCACGGGAGTTGGAGAGCGTACCAGAGAGGGTAATGACCTCTACCATGAAATGACGGAATCAGGTGTTATCAATAAGACTACCATGGTGTTCGGTCAGATGAATGAACCGCCTGGAGCGAGAATGAGAGTAGGTCTTACGGGACTTACGATGGCTGAGTACTTCCGTGATCAGGGTGGTAAGGATGTCCTTCTCTTTATCGATAACATTTTCCGTTTCACACAGGCAGGTTCAGAGGTGTCGGCACTTCTCGGACGTATGCCTTCAGCCGTAGGCTACCAGCCTACACTTCAGACGGAGATGGGTGCTCTTCAGGAGCGAATTACATCGACAAAGAATGGTTCCATTACCTCCGTACAGGCTGTATATGTGCCTGCGGATGACCTTACGGACCCGGCACCTGCCAACACATTTGCACATCTCGATGCAACTACGGTTCTTTCAAGAAGCATCGTAGAGCTCGGTATCTACCCTGCGGTAGATCCTCTCGAGTCAACATCGAGAATCCTTGATCCTCGTATCGTAGGTGAGGAGCACTACAGAGTGGCAAGAGCTGTTCAGGAGATACTCCAGAGATACAAGGAACTTCAGGATATCATTGCAATTCTTGGTATGGACGAGCTCTCAGAGGATGACAAGCTTGTCGTAGCAAGAGCCAGAAAGGTACAGAGATTCCTCTCACAGCCTTTCTTCGTTGCAGGACAGTTCACGGGTCTTGAAGGAAGATATGTTCCTGTTGCTGATACAATTCAGGGCTTTAAGGAGATTCTTGAAGGAAAGTATGACGATATTCCTGAGAGTTACTTCTTGAACTGTGGAGGTATCGAGGACGTGCTTGCCAAGGTTAACAAGTAACCTGACGGGAGTTGATTAGATGGCTGACAAATTATTTGAACTTAAAATAATAACACCTGACAGAACTTTTTTCGTCGGTGACAGTACTATGGTTGAGCTCAACACCACGGAGGGTCAGGTCGGAATATATGCCGATCACGCTCCGACAGCCATGATACTTTCACCCGGCGTGGCACATATCCATGATGCAGAAGGGAATGTCAAGGCGGCGGCTCTTCACTCGGGGT